>VOFC01000976.1_pt1 | contig 259015 bp, 368 predicted proteins | sample 5384161 | NCBI WGS metagenome assembly VOFC01 (sample SAMN12384722, study PRJNA508395) | human gut metagenome | isolation source: healthy gut B | host: Homo sapiens
ATCTGTTGTCTGCATAATATATTCAGATAAATTTATCAGTTCATCTGAAATTCCAACACTTGCTACCTCTGTTTTTCCACAATAATCCATTGACGGATATAAAATATGTGCTGGCTTTAATGTTGTAAATGTAACAGTCAGATTTGCCTTGAAACATTCTCCTTTTACTGAACCGTCATCACAGCCTACACCACTTGGAATATCAACTGCCATTACAAAAGCTTTAGAAGTATTGACAAACTTTGCAATCTCTGCGGTATTCTCATCTAAAGCTCCACGAAATCCTATACCATAAACTGCATCAACAATATAGTCTGCATTTTTGATAAGTTCAAAAGCAGTTTCTTTATCTTCTGGAAAATTTACCATAGCTATATCAAGTTTGATAGCTTTTTTTCTGCATTAAGCTTGGAATCGGTTGTTCTTGGTTCTCCAAGCCTAATTATATCAACCTTGCAGTTATACTTTTTTAAAACTCTGCCTATAACATAGCCGTCACCGCCATTATTGCCTTTACCACAAATTATGACAACCTTCTTACTCTCTGCACCATATTTAATTAGTGCCTCTGCGGCGGCTGTACCGGCTTTTCCATAAGCTTGATATAAGTTGCCCCATTATCAACAGCAGCTTGCTCTAAATCTCTCATCTGTTGTGCGGATAAAACTTTCATAAATCAACATCTCCTTACAAAAAAAAGCCGTCCAGATATTCGGACGGCTAAATTTATTATTTACCAAAAATCTTGACCTTAAGCTCTCTCTTAAGGAAAGGTTTCATAGTTTCGAGAGTTTTCTCATTTGGAGCAAAGTATAGCAGGCGATGCTTCTTTGAATAAATATCATGCAAAGCTGCATAATAAGTATTCTCACTCTCGGTATAGTCAGTGGCATGATATACAATCCTTAAATTGCTTTTTCGTCAAAATCAGCTGGCTTTTCACTTAGTTTTCCAAGCATATCAACGCTTTTGACATCAAATTTTAACATTCTCTTACGCTTTTTCATACCGATAATTTTATCGACAGTCATTTCGCCCTGAACTACGATATATTCATACTCAATACCTTTGTGTGACCAAAGATACCAACCGCCATAACAGCCAAAGCCGATAATAAGCAAAGCTACTGGAATCATCCAATCAAAAAATTGTGAAAGATATACTGTCAGAAGTATAAATATAAACGCAAAGACAAAATACAGTATAAGAAAAGTAAACTTAGCAGGATTTACTCTTTTCTTGACAATCTGTTCACTATAATTATCCATCATAAAAATCAACCTCTTTTTTAACGATTGCTGTCATTATAGCATAATTACCAGCCAATTTCAACCTAAAGAAACACTCAAAATTCAAATACTGAATTTTGAGCGTTCCTATATTAAGTCACAAATCTTTGCTAAGATACCTTATAGCAAAGCATTATTCAAAAACAATTAAGCGTTTTTATTTTTGATGTATTCATCAATAGCCTTAGCAGCACTCTTACCTGCACCCATAGCAAGAATAACAGTAGCCGCACCTGTAACTGCGTCACCACCAGCATAAACGCCCTCACGAGTTGTAAGACCATCTTCGCCATCTGTAATGATACAGCCATGCTTGTTTGTATCAAGACCAGGTGTTGTGCTTCTGATAAGTGGGTTAGGACTTGTACCGATAGACATAATCATTGTGTCTATATCAAGAGTAAGCTCGCTACCCTCTTTAACGACAGGACGACGACGACCGCTCTCATCAGGCTCACCAAGCTCCATCTCTACACACTTCATACCGCATACATTGCCGTTTTCATCACCGATAACTTCAACAGGGTTTGTAAGTGTCTTGAAAATGATGCCCTCTTCCTCAGCGTGTTCAACTTCTTCTTTTCTTGCAGGAAGTTCATTCATACTACGGCGATATACTATATAAACATTCTCTGCACCAAGTCTTTTTGCACTTCTTGCTGCGTCCATAGCAACATTACCGCCACCAACAACAGCAACATTCTTAGAATGCTTGATAGGTGTCTTGGAACCTTCCTTATAAGCTTTCATAAGGTTAATTCTTGTAAGGGAATTCATTTGCAGAATAAGCTCCATTAAGGCTCTCACCTGGAATATTCATAAAGCGTGGAAGTCCTGCACCACTTGCAATATAAACAGCCTCATTACCCATCTCGAAAAGCTCATCAATAGTAAGAACCTTACCAATAACCATATTTGTTTCTATATCTACACCGATAGCCTTGAGATTATCAATTTCTTTCTGAACGATTTCCTTAGGAAGTCTGAACTGTGGAATACCGTAGCTAAGAACACCACCTGCTACATGGAGTGCTTCATAAACAGTAACCTTATATCCAAGCTTTGCAAGGTCACCTGCAGCTGTAAGTCCACTTGGGCCTGCACCAATGATAGCAACCTTATGGCCGTTCTGCTCTGGAACCTTTGGAGTAGCAGTAGCGTGTTCACGATGATAGTCAGCAACAAATCTTTCAAGACGGCCGATACCAACACTCTCACCCTTGATGCCTCTTACGCACTTACCTTCGCACTGGTTCTCCTGTGGGCAAACACGACCACAAACAGCTGGCAATGCACTTGAAGCGGAAAGAATCTCAAAAGCACCCTCCATATCTTCATTAGCAACTCTCTCAATAAATGCAGGAATATCAATAGCAACAGGGCAAGCACTTCTGCAAGGCTTCTTAGGGCAATTAAGACAACGCTTTGCCTCTTCTACTGCCATTTCATATGTATAGCCGAGAGCAACCTCTTCAAAGTTATTTCTTCTTACTTCTGGGTCCTGAACAGGCATAGGACATTTGTTAGGACTCATATTTCTCTTGACTGCCATATTATTTGACCTCCTTTTTGAATAAGTTGCATGAAGCCTCACGCTGGTGTGCCTCGAACTCTTTATACATCGTGCCACGCTTCATAGCCTCATCAAAGTCTACAAGATGACCGTCAAAGTCCGGACCATCAACACAAGCAAACTTTGTTTCTCCACCAACAGTTAAACGGCAGCCACCACACATACCTGTTCCATCAACCATAATTGGGTTCATACTTACAACTGTTTTTATATCATATTTCTTAGTAAGCTGGCAAACGAATTTCATCATTATTAATGGACCAATAGCGATAACCTCATCATACTGGTTACCCTCTTTGATAAGCTCCTCAAGAGCGTTTGTTACAAGTCCCTTTGTGCCATAGCTTCCGTCATCTGTCATCATGCAAAGCTTATCGCTATTTTGCTTGAATTCTGTCCTCAAGAATAACAAGGTCTTTATTACGGAAACCTACTATGCTGTGAACCTCACAGCCAAGATGATGAAGCTTCTTAGCAATAGGAAAAGCAATCGCACAGCCTACACCACCGCCTACAACAGCAACCTTTTTAAGTCCATCAGTATGGCTTGGTATTCCGAGAGGGCCTACGAAATCGTGGATATAATCTCCAGCCTCAAGAGTATCAAGCTCCATAGTAGACGCACCAACAATCTGATAAATAATTGTAATAGTGCCTGCTTCTCTATCATAATCAGCAATAGTAAGAGGAACACGCTCGCTGTCTTCCTTTGTACGGAAGATGATAAACTGACCAGGTTCAGCCTTTTTTTGCGATAAGCGGAGCAGAAACGACCATTTTTGCAACAGTCGGATTTAAGTGCTGCTTTTCGACTATTTTAAACATTTTATTTCATCCTTTCAAATAATTAAAGTAACTTTTATATTATACAACAAAATAATCTGCTTGTCAAAAGAATGTTGAGAACCTATAATAAGTCACCGCATAGCAATGCGTACAAGGCGAAAATACCCTGTACGCATATAAAAATAAAATTTTCAGCTTAATATAGCTTATTAGAAATCTATATCCTTATCATAATATACTGCAACAAGGAGCTTTTCCATTTCTTCCTGTGTAGGAATTCTTGGGTTAGAACCTGTGCAAGCATCTGCGATAGCATTTTTTGCTGTTTCTGGAAGCTTATCCATAAATTCTTTTTCATCAATAATGCTTTCATCAGCCTTAACACCACCAGGACCATAATTCTTGATAGCCTGTGGAATATTAAGCTGGTCATTCATTGAACGAAGTTCTGCGATAAGTGCATCGACAAGTTCTTCTGTTGTTTCACCCTTGAGGTCGATAAATCTTGCGATTTCTGCATAACGTTCAGCAGCTTCTTCATTCTTTGAGTTATATTTAATAACCTTAGGAAGATACATAGCGTTTGCACAACCATGAATGATATGACCACCTGAGAAAGCTGCACCTGTCTTATGAGCCATAGAGTGAACTATACCGAGAAGTGCATTAGAGAAAGCCATACCTGCAAGACATTGTGCGTTGTGCATAGTATCTCTTGCTATCATATCGCCATCATAAGATCTTTTTGAGGTTATTATGAATAAGCTTAATTGCATGAAGTGCAAGAGGGTCTGTATAATCGCAATGCAAGGTTGAAACATAAGCCTCGGTTGCGTGTGTCATAGCATCCATACCTGTATGAGCTGTAAGCTTCTGAGGCATTGTTTCTGCAAGTGCAGGGTCAACAATCGCAACATCAGGCGTGATATTGAAATCAGCAAGCGGATACTTAATACCATTTTCATAGTCTGTAATAACGCTAAAAGCAGTAACCTCTGTTGCTGTGCCTGAAGTAGATGGAATAGCACAGAATTTAGCCTTTGTACGAAGTGTTGGGAAACTAAATGGTGTAATCAAATCCTCAAAGCTTGTGTCTGGATATTCATAAAATACCCACATAGCTTTTGCTGCGTCAATAGGAGAACCGCCGCCCATTGCAACAATCCAATCAGGCTTAAATTCTGCCATAGCCTTTGCACCACGCATAACTGTATCAACACTTGGGTCTGGCTCAACATTTTCAAAAAGCTGAACCTCCATACCTGCTTCTTTAAGGTAATCAACTGCTTTATCAAAAGGAAACCGTTACGCTTCATAGAGCCACCACCGACAACAACGATAGCTCTCTTTCCTGTTAATGATTTAAGTTCTTCGAGAGAACCCTTTCCATGATATAAATCTATTGGTAAAGTAAATCGTGCCATTGTAAGTATACCTCCATTATTTAAGTATTTATTATAAAATATTTTAAATTGCCAATAAGTTGTAATTAACTAATAAAAAAGTATGTAACAAAGTTCAAACTTATTCAGCAATTCTTCTAATTGGAATTATAACGCATAATATACTTCAATGTCAATATTTTTCATAAAATTTCAATAAAAATATTTCACCTTTTATTTCCAAATCTATAACACCTATGAGATTTCTATAATTAATCTTGTAAGAGAAATATCTAATATATTTGCTAATAAAATAATATATTTTAAAAAACTGAAAGACTCGAAAAGTTAGATAAAAATAGTATAATATACTCAGAATAAGCATATAAAACTTTATTTCAATTTAAGAGCTTTTACAATCCAAAGTGATTGTAAAGAAAGCTATTTATTGAGCATCTTATCTTAATAATAACAGTATTTTAATTTATAAACTAAACCCCAGCAATAGAACTTAAAAATAGCTCTGTTACTGGGGTTTCCATATAAAATATTAATTATTTATAAAATCATACATCTTGAGAATAACTTGCTGTTGATGCAAGAACCTGAACCATATCCTTAGATACTGTTAAAACTCCTCCACTACAAGTTATTTTCTTAATCTCGATATCGCTTAGATATATCTTAATTTCTCCGTCCTCTAAAGCGGTAACAAAAGGTATATGCCCTGCCATAATCGCAAGGTCACCCATTACACCTCGTACTGAAAGACGAACTGCATCTCCATCAAAAATATTTCCTGCAGGAGTCGTTATACGAAGATGATATTTTTTCATCACTCGCTCCCCTTCTTAGCTTTCTCAATAGCCTCATCTATTGTTCCGACAAAAAGGAACGCCGATTCTGGCAAATCATCATGCTTGCCGTCAATAATTTCTGCAAAGCCTCTGATTGTTTCTTTAAGTGGAACATATTTTCCGGGCAAGCCTGTAAACTGTTCTGCAACTGAGAATGACTGTGAAAGGAAACGCTGTACCTTTCTTGCTCTTGATACAGTCAGCTTATCCTCTTCGCTAAGCTCATCAATACCCATAATTGCGATAATATCCTGAAGCTCATTATATCTTTGAAGTATCTGCTGAACTGCTCTCGCAACTCTGTAATGTTCCTTGCCAACAACATCAGGTGTAAGTATACGACTTGTTGACTCAAGCGGGTCAACTGCTGGGTAAATACCCTGAGAAGCAATATTTCTGCTCAAAACCGTAGTTGCATCAAGGTGTGCAAATGTCGTTGCAGGTGCAGGGTCCGTAAGGTCATCGGCAGGAACATAAACAGCCTGAACAGAAGTAATGGAACCTTTCTTTGTAGAAGTAATTCTCTCCTGCATTGCACCCATTTCTGTTGCAAGTGTTGGCTGATAACCAACAGCGGAGGGCATTCTGCCCAAAAGTGCGGAAACCTCACTACCTGCTTGAGTAAATCTAAATATATTATCGATAAATAAAAAAGAACATCTTGTCCCTCTTTATCACGAAAATATTCTGCCATTGTCAAGCCTGAAAGTCCTACTCTCATTCTTGCTCCAGGTGGTTCGTTCATCTGACCATAAACAAGTGCTGTCTTATTTATAACGCCAGATTCTTTCATCTCGTTATAAAGGTCGTTTCCTTCACGGGTTCTCTCACCTACACCCGTAAAAACTGATATACCGCCATGCTCTTTTTGCAATATTGTTGATAAGCTCCATAATGAGAACTGTCTTACCAACACCAGCACCACAAAACAAGCCTATCTTTCCACCCTTTGCGTATGGGCAGATAAGGTCAACAACCTTTATACCTGTTTCGAGAATTTCTGTTGTTGAGGCTTGTTCCTCATAGCTTGGCGGGTCACGATGAATATCCCAATGCTCACAATCCTTAGGAGCTGGAAGTTCATCAATAGGTTCACCAAGAACATTAAATATTCTTCCGAGAGTTTCTTTTCCAACTGGAACATTTATCGCTCTGCCAGTATCAACAGCGTCCATACCTCTGACAAGTCCATCGGTACTGCTCATAGCTATACAACGAGCGTCATTGTTTCCTATATGCTGAAAAACCTCAACAACTACCTTCTTATCTCCATTTTGAATATCAAGTGCATTAAGGATTTTAGGAAGCTTTCCCTCATCAAAGCGAACATCAACAACAGGTCCTATAACCTGTATTATTTTTCCGATATTTTTTCATTTGCCAAGTAAATTTACCTCGCTCTCCGTATGTTGCATTATGCCTCTGCACCCGCAACAATTTCGGTAATTTCCTGAGTAATTGTGCTTTGTCTTGCACGATTGTATTCTATACTCAACTTGTCCATCATGTTTCTGCATTTTTTTCGTTGCACTATCCATAGCGTTTCTTCTCGCTGAAAGCTCACTTGTGAAGCTTTCTCTTGTAGACGCATAGACCATACCCGAAATATAGCTTGGAATAATTGAATTAAGAACCGTAATACTATCTGGTTCAAACATAATATATCCATCAGCTTTTTTTATCTTCTGATTGCGGAATAGGCAAAAGTTGTGTTTTCTGTGGAACCTGAGCCAGCATTGAAACATACTTCGTAGAAATAAGCTCAACCTTATCAAATTCTCCATTTTTAAAGCGTTCTGTAATATCTCTGCCAAGCTCTGCACAATCTGAAAAAGAGTAAGCTTTTTCTGTGCTGATATACTTATCCGAAAGGATTTCATATTTATGAGCAATCATATGCTCAACAGTACGCTTTCCTATCGGCAAGATACAGACAGATTTTCCTTCAGCTACTGCATCAGTCTTTTTTATAGATATTGCCATTATAACCACCTGCAAGTCCCCTATCACCTGCTATTACAATAAGACAGGTTTTTTAACCTCACGAGGTTTGATAAATTCTGAGTTTTTGTTTCATTAGAGATGAGATTAGAAACTGTTGCCATAAGTGCATCAAGATAGCAACGGCTCTGTTCCATAGCTTCTGTTGCACTCTTCATCTTAGATGAGGCAACAAGCTGCATAGCCTTAGTAAGATGCATAGTTGAATCTATGCTTTTTATACGGGTTTTTATTGCTTTTAATATTAGCACCCAAAGCTTTTCAACCTCCTTAGCTATGCAAGCCGACAAATCTTTCAGTAAAGCTTCTGACAGCCTCATCAAGCTCTTTTTGGTCGCTTTCCTCATAATATCCATCAGCAAAGCGTTTCATAAGCTTTCTATGCTCTAAGGTCATATGAGAATAAAGCTCTTTTTCATATTCCCTGATATTTTCAAGCTCTATGTCTTTCATAAGGTTATGAACAGCCGCATATATAATCGCTACCTGACAGCCAACAGCAACAGGTGTGTTTTTATCCTGTTTCAAAATTTCAACAATTCTTTCGCCCTGTGCAAGTCTTGCCTTGGTATCTGCATCAAGGTCTGAACCAAACTGCGAGAAGTTCTGAAGTTCACGATACTGTGAATAAAGAAGCTTTAGTGTACCTGCGACCTTTTTCATAGCCTTAACCTGAGCATTACCTCCAACACGAGAAACAGATATACCAGGGTTTACTGCTGGCATAATGCCTGCGTGGAAAAGCTCACTCTCAAGGAAAATCTGTCCGTCAGTGATAGATATAACATTAGTTGGAATGTATGCAGAAACATCTCCAGCCTGAGTTTCAATAATCGGAAGTGCAGTTATACTGCCTCCGCCATATTCATCAGAAACTCTTGCAGCTCTTTCAAGCAATCTTGAATGAAGATAGAAAACATCACCTGGATATGCCTCTCGACCTGGTGGTCTTCTGATAAGCAAGGACAATGCACGATATGCAACAGCGTGTTTAGATAAATCGTCATATACGATAAGAACATCTTTACCCTGTGCCATAAAAATATTCTGCAATAGCACAGCCTGTATATGGTGAAATATACTGCAAAGGTGCTGTTTCTGACGCTGATGCAGATACGATTACTGTATAATCTAATGCTCCTGCTGTACGGAGTGTTTCTGTGATTTGTGCAACAGTAGAATTTTTTCTGACCGATTGCAACATAAACACAAAGAACACCTGTTGATTTTTGATTTATGATTGCATCTACTGCAATAGAAGTTTTTCCTGTCTGTCTATCGCCGATGATAAGCTCACGCTGACCTCTGCCAATAGGAATCATACTATCAATAGCCTTAATACCTGTCTGGAGCGGAACTTTAACGCTTTTACGCTTGATTATTCCAGGTGCTTCGGATTCTATCGGACGGGTTTCATTGCAGAAAATAGCTCCCTTGCCGTCAATAGGTTCTCCTAAAGCATTAACAACTCTGCCAAGCATTGCTTCGCCAACAGGAACATTTACAACCTTGCGTGTTCGTCTGACAATATCTCCCTCTTTAATCTCTGAGGTATTAGAAAGAAGTGCAATAGAAACTGAATTTTCCTCAAGGTTCTGTGCAATTCCAAATTCTCCGCCCTCAAATTCAAGAAGTTCATTAGACATACAGTTCTCAAGTCCGTATGCCTTTGCGATACCGTCACCGACCATAACAACAGTTCCAACTTCTGCTTGGTCTATTTTATCTTTATAATGCTTAATCTGCGATTTAATTATACCGCTGATTTCCTCAGGGTGTAGATTCATAGTCCACCTCTCCCGTTTTATAATGTTGCCTTTTGCAGATTAGAACGGATTGTGTCGATTTTATGCTTTATACTTCCATCAAGAAGCTTGCCATCTATTCTTACACTTATTCCGCCAATAAGCTTTGGCTCAACAGTGCAATCAAGCTCGACAGTCTTTCCGCTGTATATCTGCAATTTTTTGATAAGTGCGGACTTCTGCCCATCAGTAAGGGCAACCGCACTCTTTACATATGCGATAGTGATTTTATGCTCTTTATAGTATAGCTTTTCAAATGCCTTTATACATTCAGGAATCTGAGCAGCATATCCTCTCTCGGTAATAAGCTTCATAAAGGAACAAATATATTCCTCTGCCCTATTCTCAAATACTTCATCAATTACCTGTAATCTTTCGCTCAATGGAATATTCAAGGAGTAAAGAAGATGAATAAATTCTGGATTTTCTTCAAGAAGTTTATTTATCTCTCTGAGCTGTTCAAGATAGAGCCTATCTTTATTTTCCTCAAGAGCAAGCTCAAAAATCGCTCTGCCATATTCAGTGGAAACATCGTACATATCAGTCACCTATATTCTCTATAAAGTCATTGATAAGCTCAGTATGATCTTTTTCGTCAATCTCTCGACCAACAACATGTTCTGCAATATCAATGGATATTTCGGATATTTCGTTCTTAATTTCGTTAATAGCTTTCTTTCTCTCGCTGGCAATCTCTGCATTAGCCTTTTTGACAGCTAAATCAGCTTTATTATGAGCCTCTTGCAAAATTTCATTACTTGATTGCTCTGCCATTTCTCTTGCATTACGAAGAATATTTGTAGCCTCTTCTTTAGAATGAGAAAGCTTTTCTTCATATGCTTGCTTATTAGCCTGAGCCTGTTCGTTTGCCTCGTTTGCTTTATCATAGATATTATCAACTTTAGCCTGACGCTCTGCGAACATCTTTTTAACAGGCTTAAAGAGCAACTTTTTCAAAATAAGGAAAAAGTATAAGCAAGTTAAGCAGTGAAATGATTATATGCCAGATGTTTATAGAAATAACATCAAGAGTTTGTATCAAATTTAATTCCCCCTTTTCGGGCTGTATTAATAATTAAGCAACAGCACCTTGAAGAACACCAACAAGGAAGCTTGGTGCTACAAAAATAAGGAGAATAGCTATAATAAGGGCATAAATACCTGTAGATTCTGCGATAGCACAGCCCATAAGCATTGTAGATGTAACTGAACCCTTACACTCAGGCTGACGGCCAATAGCCTCACAAGCCTGTCCAACTGCATAACCTTCACCGATACCAGGTCCGATACCAGCAATCATTGCAATGCCCGCACCAAGTGCACAACAACCAAGAATAATACCAATAGCAAGTTCCATTTTAAATAATCCTCCTGATAATTTTAATATCAACAATAATTTTTAAACTTTTCAATAATTTCTTGAAACTATATCAAGAAATTACGCTCTGTGTTTTTTCAATCGCCTTTTTCGTAGGCTTCCTCTGGAAAACCGTTTGCTATATAAAGCATTGTCAACATTGAGAAGATAAATGCCTGTAAACAACCGCTGAATATATCAAAATATAAAGACAATACAGCAGGTATACCTATCTGCAAGAAAGGTATATCTCCTAATAATCCAGGCAGCCAGCCTAAAAGCAAAGATGTCAAGCCTTGCAAAGCGGCTGCAACCAATACTGATATAACTGAACCTGAAAGCACATTTCCGAAATGACGGAATGTCATAGAAACAGGCGTTGCAACCTCACTGATAATATTTATTGGTGTGAAAACTGCAATAGGCTCTGTATATCCTTTCAGGTAATTTCCAAGTCCACCCTTTAGCTTATAGTGTGTAATAAGAATAAATACTAATATCGCCCAACCGGCAACTATATTTATATCTGATGTAGGTGGATATAAGCCCAAAAGGCTTGATAAACTTGATAACGCCGACAAACCAAGAATTGCTGCAATAAATGGTGCAAACCCCATAAAGCGTTCACCCATATTGCTCCTGACAAGATTTTCTGCTTTTTCGACGATAAGCTCTGCTAAAAATTGTCTTTTTGAAACAGATTTAATATTCAATCTGCGTGTCAAAAACAGACATATCGCAAGAATAGTAAGTATAACTGCCCAAAGAATTCACCTGTGATTCTGTTATCGGCAAATCCATTATCGGCATTGGAATAGTGAAATAAATTATTGCACCTGTTACAGTTATTCCCTCTGTCGCTGGTGAAAATAGAATTTTAAGAACAATACGAGCCGCCAGCGGAAGTATCATCATCGCAATAAGCAGAATATCAATTATTACCGCTTTTGCACTCTTTTTCATTTGCTATCACCTCCCTCTTTATCAGATGGTGTAGTAGCCTTTTCGGATTCTGAAGATGTTTCAGTATTTGCCTTTGGAGAATCCTTTATTTTCAAGCCTCGAATTGTCATAACAACTCTTGGAAAGAAAAACGGTATTACCACTGCAACAATGTTAAAAAGCAAGGTAAAAAGCTCCACCTATTACTGCAACAATAATTAGCATAAGAAACCTAAATGACTGTGACATTTTCATTCTATTCTCTGCAGTTTTAATTTCAGTATCAGTAAGAGATTTTTGTAGTGTTATTCCCATAAGGAAGAAATTAAGCACTGCAATGCCACCGCCAAGAATATTTCCTAAAATTACAGTATAATCAAATGCACCGCATATTAAGAATACAGCTTCCATTATTGCACTAAGAATTACAACACCAATCAACAGATATATCGACTCTTGCTTTATAGCTTTATCTATTTTCATAAAAGCCCTCCGTTAATCTCTGTCATATAATTGAGGCTATACAATATTCGCCATCTACCTTTTCTATCTTAGCTTTAACTATTTTTCCACACATATCCTTATCACCCTCAATTAAAACAGGTGTATAATTCTTAGTATAACCCTCGAGCATACCATCTTTTGTGCGTGTTTCAAGCAGAACCTCTTGAATAAGTCCAATCTGAGATTTCATAAAAGCTTGGCGTGTTTTCTCGGTTATATCAATCATTATATTAGCACGCTCTTTTTTGAGTTCATTAGAATTTGGTTCGGAGCTTTATCCGCAACCGTTCCCTCTCTGCGTGAATATGGGGAATATATGTGCCTTTGCAAAGGCTATTTTCTCTGCGAACTTGCAGGATTTCTCGAATTCCTCTTCGGTTTCTCCTGGAAAACCCGTCATAATATCTGTTGTAATAGACGAATTATCAAAGATTGACCTTATATTATCGACAATCTTTGCATACTCCTCCGTTGTATACTTTCTGTTCATACGCTTTAAGGTTTCATCACAACCACTTTGCAATGAAAGGTGGAATTGCGGACAGAATTTCGCTTGTTTATTAAGACGGTTAAGCACTTCTATACTCATCAGTTCAGGCTCTAAGGAGCCAAGTCTTACTCGCTCTATTCCGTCAACCTCGCACACAGCGTCAACGGCGTCACAAAGCTCTAAGCCTATATCAGTTCCATAGCACGAAAGATTTATTCCAACAAGAACTATTTCAGAATAGCCTGATTTTGCAAGAGAGGTGACTTCATTTTTTATATCGTCAAGTTCTCTTGAACGAACTCTGCCTCTTGCATATGGAATAATACAATATGAGCAAAAACGGTTACAGCCGTCCTCTATCTTTATAAATGCACGAGTTCTTTTCTGATATGACGGAACAGAAAGTTCTTCGTATTTATCATTCTTTTCATATTTATCTATCATTATAAGACGCATATGATTTTTCAGATATTGTTCTATCGCAGGGACTAAAGCCGCCCGGCATTTATTTCCAAGGATAATATCAACCTCTGGATATTTATCACCAATATCAGGAAATGCCTGCGGAACACAACCTGTAAGAACAATAACAGCGTTTTCATTTTCTCGTCTTGCTCTGCGAACCATTTTTGTGCCTTATGCTCGCTTACACTTGTAACAGCACAAGAATTAACAATAATAATATCTGCATTTTGGTTTTCTTCTGCAGTTTTAAATCCCGCAGCATTAAGGTTTCTCATCATAGCCTCAGACTCATATTGATTAACCTTGCAGCCGAGAGTAATAATCTTAGCTAACATTAAAAGATTCACCTTTTTAATTATTTAAATATCTTATAATATAGTATCATATTATAAAAAATTTACTCAACACATTTTATAAAATTAACAGTTTAATAATAATTTATGTGTAATATCAAATATTTAAAATTACCTTATACATAAAAAAACTCCGTATCGCAACTACGATACGGAGAAGTATCTTTGTTTTAAGCGTTTTTATAGATATATGGCTCAATATCAACTAAAAATGACTGAGGAACATCTTCAGAATCAATCTTTGGTGCAATTGGCTTAGTAATATCAAGACTGATTATACCAATTATAGAGTGAGCATCTATAACATATTTATCTGACACAAGGTTAATTGGCAAGGACTTATACTTAGATGTCATATCCACAAAGTTTTTTACATCTTCAAGATTTGGCAGAAAAATATCTGTACAATACATTTTAATTACCCCCAAATAAAAATTTATAATACAGCAATATGCCGAAAAAATTTATTTGCAGAAATTCGCTCTGCTCATATTATAATAGCAGTATTTTTTGATTCGGTCAACCTTAATTCTGAAATTTGTCTACATTTTTTCATACAATCTCTTTGAATTGATGATTAAAAACGATTATATTTTTAAATACAGTTAAAGAATTTCAGGATTCAGCCGATTCAACAATTTCGGAAAGCTTAGCCCATTTATCCATATATTGCTCAAGCTCATCATTCTTTGCTTGAAGCTCTTCTGAAAGCTTTGTTGCAAGCTCATAATCACTCGCTGTTTCAGGTGCTTGAAGCTGTTCCTCAAGTTCAGAAATACTCTCCTCTATTTCTGTAATTTTTGCCTCAAGCCTATTTAAATCAGCTTTTGCCTTGCGTCTTTGGGCGTCTCGCTCTTTTTTTATTTTTATAATCAAGCTTATTTTCACTTTCTTGTTTTTGCTTTGGCTTTTGAATAACTTCATCTTTATGAGTTTTTTTCCATAAACTCATCATAACTACCACGAAATTCCTCTACGCCTCTATCTGTAAGATAGTAAATCCTATCTGCAAGTGAATTTATCAAATATCTATCGTGAGAAACCGCAAGAAGTGTACCCTCGTAATTCATAAGGGCAGTCTGCAAAGCTTCGCAAGAGCTTATATCAAGGTGGTTTGTAGGTTCATCAAGCAATAGAAAATTTGCGCCAGAAAGCATAAGCTCTGTAAGAAGAACCCTTGCCCTCTCGCCACCGCTTAAATCAGAAACATACTTAAATACATCTTCACCCTTGAACATAAACCTTGCAAGAGTATTGCGTATTTCAGTATTGGTCATAGCTGGGTACTTATCCGAAATCTCATCAAAGATAGTTTTATTGCTATCAACATTCTGCTGAATCTGGTCATAGTAGCCGATTTTAACACCTTCACCAAGCGTAATCCTACCACTCTGTGCCTCATAAAGTTTCATAAGCGTTTTAAGTAAAGAAGTTTTTCCACAACCATTAGGTCCAATTAGGAATACACGCTCTCCACGCTTTATATCCATATTGACATTCTCGAAAATAGTGTTGCCATCAAAACCAACTGCAAGGTTTTCAACCAAAAGAACATCATCACCACTTCTTTCATTCGCAGAGAGCGTGAAGTTAATTTCACCAGGAGCATTTTCGGGCTTTTCAAGATTTTTTGAAGTCTGTCAATAACCTTTTGCTTGCTCTCAGCGGTTTTGATATTCTTTTCTCTATTCCAACGCTTTTGCTGTTCGATAATACCCTCTAACCTATGAATTTCACGCGTAGTATTATCATACTCACGCTGTTTTGTAAGCTCTCGCTCTTGTTTTTGTGGTAGATAGGTTGAATAATTGCCCTTATACATTGTCAGTCTTTTATGCTCAAGGTCGAAGGTTTTATTCGTAACCCTATCAAGAAAATATCTATCATGCGAAATAACTATATAAGAACTATTTGAATTGAGCAAATATTCTTCAAGCCATTCCACCGCTTGAACATCAAGATGGTTAGTAGGTTCATCGAGCAATAAAAGCTTTGCGCCACATAAAAGCAATTTAGCAAGCTGAAGCTTTGCTCTTTGACCACCACTGAGTGAGCCAACTGGCAAACTCATACGGCTATCATCAAAACCAAGTCCAAGCAAAGCAGACCTTGCCCTACTGCGATATGTAAGACCGCCTTCTCGGTAAACTCATCGTGAAGCATTGCTTGTCTTTCAACAAGCTTATTTGTATCGCCAATTCCAGCACTGATTTGGGCATTAAGAGTATCAAGCTCCATCTCAATATCAGAAAGGTGTGAAAATACAGACACAACCTCATTATATGCTGAACGGTCGAGATTTCGGCAGACATGCTGCTCCATATAGCCGATAGTTGTACCCTTGCCAAGACTTATTGTGCCTTTGTTAGGCTTATAATCTCCGACAAGAAGTTTAAAAGGGTTGTCTTTCCGCTTCCGTTTACGCCGATAAGACCAATGCGGTCACCAGGTTGAATCTCGAAAGACATATTCAAAAAGAGGTCATCTTCGCCAAAACCCATATCAAGCGAATTAACCGAAAGCAAAGCCATTTTTTATCCACTCCTACAAATACTTTCTAAAGGGACAAAACCCTTAACGAAAAAAAGACTTCCCGAAGGAAGCCTTTTTCTATCGTTAGAGCATTAGACAGCTCTTGTAACCTTTCCCGAACGCAGACAACGGGTGCAGGCATTTATACGCTTAGGACTGCCATTAACAACTGCCTTAACCTTGACAATATTTGGCTTCCAAGCTCTGTTAGATCTTCTGTGTGAGTGAGAAACCTTAATACCAAAGGTAACTCCCTTTCCGCATACATCACACTTTGCCATTGTATGCACCTCCTTATGGTGTCAGCAGGACAAGCCGTGACAAATCGGCTCAATCCGCATAGAAAATCGAAAAATTAAATTATCCGGCAAGAGCCAAATTACTTAATCTCGACTTCTGCTCCAACCTCTGAAAGCTTAGTCTTGATAGCTTCAGCATCGTCCTTAGAAACAGCTTCCTTAAGTGTCTTAGGAGCTTCGTCAACGATAGCCTTTGCTTCCTTAAGACCAAGACCTGTGATTTCACGAACAACCTTAATAACCTTAATCTTCTCAGCGCCAGCAGCCTTAAGAACAACATCAAACTCTGTCTTCTCTTCTGCAGCAGCACCTGCCTCAGCAGCAGGACCTGCAACAACTGCAGCAGCTGCGGAAACACCGAACTCATCTTCAACAGCGTGTACAAGCTCTGAAAGCTCGAGAACTGTAAGACCCTTTAATTCTTCAACAATAGCAGTAACCTTTTCTGATGCCATGATATTTACCTCCGAAAATGTAATTTTAAAATAAATTAAGCCTCTGCAGGAGCTTCAACAGCTTCAGCAGGTTCGCCGTCCTTATCAACAATAGCCTGGACAGCACGAGCAAATGATGCGATAGGAGCGTTGAACGCACCAAGAACATTTGCGAGCAATACTTCTCTTGAAGGAAGCTTAGCAAGGCTATTAATCTTATCGAGGCTGATAACCTCGCCATCGAGATAGCCTGATTTGATAGCGAACTTCTCGTGTGAATCAGCATACTTAGCAAGAATTCTTGCAGCAGCTACATAATCAGTTTCGCTTGTTGCGATAGCAGTTGTACCATTAAGTACATCATCAAGACCTGAAAGACCTGCATTATCAGCAGCGAACTTAATAAGTGTGTTCTTAATAACAGTATAATGTACGCCTGCCTCACGAAGTTCTTTACGAAGCTTTGTGTCGTCTGCAACAGAGATACCGTGATAATCAACGATAACACCTGCAACAGAGTTCTTGATTCTATCGGTAAGATCAGCAACTACTTGCTTCTTTGCCTCCAAAACCTTCTGACTTGGCATAACATTTCCCCTCCTTGAAAATTGGCACAAAAAGTGCCTTACCCCTTTTTCCGGAGAAAGGCACAGAAATATCTTAAATCTGGCTCTTTCCTCGGCAGGTGGGAAAACCCGTTATGCAATACCTGCTGTCTTTGGAACAGCTTAATTATTATAACACAATTTCAAACCGTTGTCAAGAGTTAAATCAGATATATTTAGCTGTGTTAATTCTGACAGATGGTCCCATTGTTGTTGTAACGGCAATGCTCTTAACATACTGACCCTTTGCAGCAGCTGGCTTTGCCTTGATGATAGCCTCAAGAAGAGCATTGAAGTTCTCGGAAACCTTTTCAGCACCGAAAGAAACCTTACCGATTGGGCAGTGAATGATGTTTGTCTTATCAAGACGATATTCAATCTTACCTGCCTTAGCTTCCTTGATAGCCTTAGCGATGTCAGGAGTAACTGTGCCAGCTTTTGGGTTAGGCATAAGTCCACGAGGACCAAGAACCTTACCAAGACGACCAACAAGACCCATCATATCAGGAGTTGTGATAAGAACATCGAAGTCCATCCAGCCCTCGTTCTGAATCATTGTTGTGAACTCTTCTGCACCGACATATTCAGCACCTGCTTCTTGTGCGAGAGCAACATTATCGCCCTTGCAGATAGCAAGTACTCGTACAGTCTTACCTGTACCGTTTGGAAGAACTATAGCACCTCTAACCTGCTGGTCAGCGTGACGGTTATCAACACCAAGTCTTACATGAACTTCAACAGTTTCATCAAACTTAGCCTTACCTGTCTGTACGCAGAGTGCGATAGCTTCGCTTGCTTCATAATTCTTTGACTTGTCGATAAGCTTGAGCGAATCGACATATTTTTACCGTGTTTCATTGGTTTGTCCTCCCTGTAGAGTGGTAAAATCGGATTATTTCCTCCCACCCGGGTTTGATCAATCGACTACTTCTACGCCCATGCTGCGAGCTGTGCCCGCAATCATGCTCATAGCTGTCTCAACGCTTGCTGCGTTAAGGTCTGGCATCTTTTGCTCAGCAATCTTCTTGACCTGCTCACGGGTAATCTTTGCAACCTTTGTTTTGTTCGGAACGCCCGAACCGCTTTCGATTCCACAAGCCTTCTTAATAAGAACGGCAGCAGGTGGAGTCTTTGTTACGAATGTGAATGAACGGTCTGCGTAAACTGTAATAACAACAGGAATAATCATTCCTACATCATTCTTTGTACGCTCGTTAAATTCCTTCGTAAATGCCATAATGTTGACACCATGCTGTCCAAGTGCAGGACCAACAGGTGGTGCCGGGGTAGCCTTTCCTGCAGGTATCTGAAGCTTAATAAAGCCTGTTACCTTTTGAGCCATTTTCTTTGCACCTCCAAAATTCGTGGTATAAATGCGGAAAACGGATTTGCCGTTTCCTCCCACGAGGGCTTATGCCCTCAATAACAACAGAAGCGGTGGCTTAGACCGTTTCTGCTATTGGCTTTAATCACTCGACCGGCTCAACCTGATGTAACTCAAGTTCTACCGGTGTTTCACGCCCGAACATATGAATGATAACTCGAACGCTGTTCTTTTCTTTGTTGAGCTCGTCTACTATACCGACTGAATCATCAAACGGTCCATCAATAATTCTTACAGAATCACCGACATTATAATCGACCTCAACATTTTTAATCTCAACCCCAAGGCGTTCTACTTCTTCATCAGTAAGCGGAACAGGCTTAGAGCTTGGACCTACGAAGCCAGTGCAGCCGCGGATATTGCGGACAATATACCAGCTATCGTCATGCATAATCATCTTGACAATAACATAGCCAGGAAAAACCTTGCGTTCAACCTCACGGCTTTTATTGTCCTTAATCTCTGTTACCTTTTCGGTGGGAACTCTGATTTCCTGGATAAGATGTCCAAGATTTCTGTTCTCTACGGTTGTTTCGAGATTAGAAGCTACTTTGTTTTCGTAACCCGAATAAGTATGGACAACATACCATCTTGCTTCGTTGTCAGCCATAGTTCCTCCTCCGATCGTACTCAGTTAGAAACATGCATAACCAAACCGAGCAGGGCATAAAGTCCACTGTCGAGTGCGAAAATAAACGCACCGATGATGACAATAGCCAAAAGGACTATACCCATATTCTTAAAGGTAGCCTTTGGAGTCGGCCATGCAATCTTCTTAATCTCGCTTTTTGTGTCACGGAAGAATTTTTTAATTCGCCGACCTGCTCTCACGAAGATATTCGGCTTTTTTTTCTTTATCGGTTTTTTAGCCATAATTTACCTCCGTAGCGTGATCACTTTGTCTCTTTATGAAGAGTGTGCTTCTTGCAGAATCTGCAATACTTGTTCATCTCAAGTCTGTCGGGGTCATTCTTCTTGTTCTTCATTGTGTTGTAGTTTCTTTGTTTGCACTCCGTGCAGGCTAATGTAACTTTTACTCTCATGACGGCACCTCCCGGTATTTCGGAATAATTTAGCCTCCCTCTTGCAGGGAATCTTTGACCCTCTGCAATCAATAAAGCAGACAGATTACCGAATCTCGGTCTGCTTTTATTATTGCAAATATTGCTTATGAAAAAGGCATTTGCAATAATAAAGGGCAAAAAAATAAGCCCCTTGTGAGGTAAAATAAATATACCACATTACTTATAATTTGTCAATGCCTTTTTTCGATTTTTTTGAACATTTTATTTTTTACTGGGGTTTATATAGCTTATGGAATTTTTTCCATATAAAGACACGCTTTTTCAGACTGCTTGGAGCATTTTTAGAAACCTCAAGCATTTCATCACAGCGTTTTATCTTCATAGCTGTTTTTTATTGAAGACGGTTTCACGCCGTTTTTCAGGAGCGTATCAACGCAATTCATAATGACATCAGGAAGCTTTTCATATCTGAAAAGCTCACAAAGTTCCCTGTCATTGCCGAATCTTGCTTCAACAAGCTCTGCAATTTCTCGGATAGCGTCTACTCTCTCTAGAATATGTAGTTCCTTGTTGTCGTTGCTTTCTTTTAATAGGTGCTTGATTTTCTGTATCCTTTTAAGCTTAAATTCAGAAAAAGCTGTTTTCGGATTAGACAAAGCAATTTTATAAATATACTGCTCCGCATAACCTCTGCGACAATTTTCCGAAAATAAAATTCTGTTTGATTGTACAAAATCATTTCTAAGCATAATTGCAGGAATCTCAACTGAGATAATTGACCTTGCAATCGCTGTTGCCAAATCTTCACCCTTGATATTGTTCAAACCAACAGCCAGTGCCTTGGCTTCCTTATCAGAAAGCTTAGACGATGCGAATACAAAATCCGCCCCTTTTTTTTCTGCAAGCTCATAATAGCTTGGAATAAAATCACTATAAAGCGTTCTTGCGAAAACAAAGGATATATACTTTCCAGATGCCTTATAAATTCCAGTATTCAAGGCACTTCCAACAGTAGAATTGCCGTTTTGAAGCACAAAGCCGTTTAGCTTGTTGGCTTTAATAGCATTCAGTGCGTTTCTAATGGTAGAATCTGTTGAATTCATATCAATTATCAAATATTCAACATCAAGGCCAATGCAATTTTTGCTTACCGCTTTAATAATATTTGCAATATTTTCAGCAACATTTCTTGTTGGAATAATAACCGAAACTCTAACACTGCTCATAAAGTCAACACCCATTCCGCAATACCATATATATTCACAATATTCTCTATAAAATATTATAGCACTTTTTCGGACTTTTTGTTGTAGATTTTCAACAGCTTTTTAGATTGAATTTTATATATATTTACTAAATAAAAACTAAGTTGTGGGGGCAAAAAGAATGTTAAAGGGCTTCGCCCTTAAAACCCACCAAATGCTCTGCCTTTGGAATCCGCAAGCTTTAAAAAGGCTTGACCTAAACTTTAAGTTTCTTAAATAAATATGCCAGCTAAGCGGTAGTTTAGTCCTCCGCGTGAACAAACCTCCCATATACACTACGAGCGAGGCAAAGCCGAGCGATTACGCGTCTTGGCTGCGGCGGCTCGCTTAAGGGCTTTGCCCTTAAAACCCACAAGGGACACTGTCCCTCGACCCTGCGAGCTTTTGAAAAAGCTCGAGCAAAACTTTTAAGTGTCATAAATAAATATGCCAACTAAGCGGTAGTTTAGTCCTCCGTGTGAACAAACCTCCCATATACACTACGAGCGAGGCAAAGCCGAGCGATTACGCGTCTTGGCTGCGGCGGCTCGCCGCTTAGAGCTTTGCCCTTAAAACCCACCAAAGGCTCTGCCTTTGGAATCCGCAAGCCTTTAAAAAAGGCTTGACCTAAACTTTTAAGTGTCTTATGGAAAGTCTATTTATTAACCATGCTTGTGTTTTTTTCCTTGAGGTATGTAGACTCAAGGTCTGCCAAATGCAGCTTAACCGCAAGCGGATACTTTTCATAAGCAAGACTTATCGCAAAGCTTCCTCCCCTTGCCGAATCGTCAAAACCGCCCATATGCCAACGAATAGCCATAGCTTCACTTGTTTTTAAACGCATAAAGCGTTCAATCAGAAATACTGACTTTTCGCCGTGTCCATAAGGAAATGCGTCCTCAACCGTATAATAAGGAACTTTCTCCCACTGACCTGTAACATCATTCTTAACATTTCTTGTCGAAACCTTATAGAATTGAGCCTTGCATAAATCGTGGAGTAAGGCACAAATAGCAAAACTTTCCTCGCTATCCTTGCCCTCCTCGAAATATCTTTCACGAAGTGTCTTATAAACATTAAGGCTATGAAGTAGAAGTCCACCCTCACAAGCACCATGATATTTTGTGCTTGCTGGTGCTGTAAAAAAATCTGTTTTCAAAAGCCAATCAAGAAATTCCTGTGAACCTTGACGCTTGACATACTCATTATAAATCTGCAAAAATTCTTCCTTGTTTGTCATAGATACCTCATTTCATATCGTCATTATAATGGGCTCTTTCGCCGCCGATAAATTTAGGACGGGTTCTTGCACTTGTAATATGTGCCTTGCCAATATTCTTAACTGAAATCACAAGCGGTACAGCAACTTCTTTAAGGTGCATACCGATAAGAACTCCGCCGATGTCGATTCCTGCATCAGCCTTGATATGCTCAACCGCAACAGGATTTTCAAGTGTATTATAGGTAATCGTAGCGAACGAACCGCCAGCCTTTGGTTGAGGTACAACATTAACCTCTGGCTCACGAAGCTTTTCGGCGGCTTCACGCTCTGTTATGATTGCTCTGTTTAAATGCTCACAGCATTGAGCCGCAAGGAAAATCCCCCTTGATTTAAGTTCGGGATAAATTCCGTCAAAAATTGCTTGTGCAATTTCCATACTTGATGCCTTGCCGTAATTTTCACCCTTAACTGTACTTGATGAACAACCAACAACAAAAATACTTCCCTTGCCGATTTTTGCCTGCTCAATAATTTCAAGTACCGCTGTTTTTGCTTGCTGTGTAAGCTCTTCAAACATAAAATCACTCCCAATAAAACTCTCAAATAGAGCATAAGGCATTCTGCCATATCAGCAGAACGCCTATGTTCCAATAGTTATACTATTTTACTTAATCAACTGAATTATTCTTCAGTTGCTTCTTCTGACTTTTTATCCTCAAGAAGCTCTCTGATAGAAAGGCTGATACGCTTCTTATCGAAGTCAATCTTAGTAATCTTAACAGTTACCTTATCGCCAATCTTAAGAACATCTTGTGGCTTTTCGATTCTCTCAGTAGAGATTTGTGAAATATGGATAAGGCCATCAATGCCAGGAAGAATGTTAGCGAAAGCACCGAAGTCTGTCATACCTACGATAGTAGCCTCTGTTACAGTTCCTTCTGGATAATCACGCTTAAGGATTTCCCAAGGGTTATCCTCTGTATTCTTGTAGCCAAGAGAAATCTTGCCCTTTTCGCGGTCAAGGTCCTTGATGTAAACTTCGACAGTATCGCCAACCTTTACAACCTCTGATGGGTGCTTAATGCGTCCCCATGAAAGTTCAGAAATATGAATCATACCGTCAATTCCACCGATGTCAACAAATGCACCGTAAGAAGTGAGGGACTTAACTGTGCCTGTGTACTTCTTGCCGATTTCTGCTGTTTCCCAGAATTTATCAGCAAGCTTCTGACGCTCTTCCTTGAGGATAGCACGAATTGAGCCAACAGCTCTTCTTCTGCCCTTATTTACTTCAATAATCTTGAAAGAAACTTCCTTCTTGAGGAGATTCTCAGCGGCTCGCCTCTTGTAGCAGTTGCCTGTGATGCAGGAATGAATACACGAACACCATTAGCTACTGCAATGACGCCGCCCTTCACAACATCAGTTACAAAGCCAGTTACAGGTGTATCTTCTTCATTAGCCTTAATGATTTCGTCCCAGCCCTTGATAGCGTCAAGACGCTTCTTAGAGAGCATGATTGTACCCTCTTGGTCATTTGTACGCATAATCAAAAGGTCAAGCTCATCGCCAATCTTAACAAGATCTTCAGCCTTAGCATTAGGGTCGTTAGAAAGCTCTGCAAGAGGAATAAAGCCTGCCTGCTTTCTGCCGACATCAACATAGACTTCGTTAGGAGCTATGCCAACTACAACGCCATGCACCTTCTCATCTGTATTAAAATTTTTGAGAGATTCCTCAAGAAGCTCTGCAAAGTTTTCTGCTGTGTTTTCTGTTTTTCAATGTTCTCTGTCATGGTATTAAATACCTCCTTAATAATCCTTGCAGGAGTAGAAGCCCCTGCAGTTATGCCAATTATATCAGCATCAATCAGAGCAATGTCATCAAGCTCGGCAGCACTCTCAATAAGATAAGTTCTCTCACATTTGCTTTTACACACCGAGAAAAGCTTTGCCGTATTAGAGCTTTGCCTTCCGCCTATGACAACCATAATATCGGAGATAGAGGCAAGTTCTTCTGCCTCTGATTGCCTAATTGATGTGGCACTACATATTGTATCAAATATTTTAGCATTTGTATATACTTTTTGAGAAGTTTTTAAACAATTTTTCCATTCTTTTTACATCATAAGTAGTCTGGGCGACAACACATATAGAAATATTTTCAATATTTTCGAGTTTTTTAGTAATTTTCCCAAATCTTCGTAATTTTTGAAGATATAATGCTCGCCCTCGCAGTGACCTACGATACCCTGAACCTCAGGATGATTTTCATCTCCTGCAATAAGTACAACCTTGCCTTCACGAGAATTGTCTTTTACGATTTGATGAATCTTTGAAACGAATGGACAGGTAGCATTTTCGTATGAAATTCCTTTCTGTTCGATTTCATCAATCACACTCTGAGGAACTCCATGAGAGCGTATAACGAGTGTTCTGTCCATACTGCTCAAATCGTTCGGAGTATCAGCGATTTCAACGCCTCTTTCTGCAAGCTCCGCAACCATATGCGGATTATGGATAATAGGACCGAGTGTAGTAACCTTCTTGCCCTCTTCGAGCAGATTATTTACTATTGTAACGGCTCTGTTCACTCCGAAACAAAATCCCGCTGACTTTGCTAAAATTATTTTCATGCTTCACCTCCAAGAGAGTTTCTATTGTTTTAGAAAGCCTTTCCGAAAGAAATCGACATTTCTTTGCACAAGTACCGTTTTTTCTTTTTCGACCTGTATAGTATCGCCTATTCTTACTGTTATTTTTTTTAAACGGACGAATTTTTCCTTCAAAGTATATTGAAACTGGAATTATTGGTACTCCAGCTCTCATGGCAAGCAGTGACGCACCAGCTTTAATCTTAAAACTGGTTTCATCATTGACAATTTTGCCCTGAGGAAAAATTCCCACTATACAACCATCATCAAGGAGCTTCTCCGCTTTCACAACTGCTGATTTATCAGCACTGCCTCTGCAACAGGAAAAGTTCCTACACTTTTCAAAAGCCATGCAAAAAGCTTTCCATGGTCATCAAAAAGCTCTGATTTAGCCATATAATAAATCTTCCGTTTCATAACGCAGGAAATAATTATAGGGTCAAGCAAGGAACGGTGGTTTGCACATAAAATTGCACTCCCTGAAAATTTTGCTCTCCTATTATTTTAACTCGAAACAGAAAAAAAAACAAGACCCTACACAATACTTTTTAAAAAATGGTACATTAGTACAACTGTCCTTTCGAAAAATATCTCCAAAATAGACTGTTACTTTCTTGAATTAAGCTCCTCTGCACGCATTTCCTTGATTCTATCCATTACAACATTACTTGCATATCTGTATTCTTGGCGGTCGCCGTTTTTAATTCCAAGCTCCTCTACGGAAATAGGCTTTCCCCACGAAATAGTTACACGCTGAAAAACTTTGATTTTCTTATTTTTTGGGGTAATACATACAGGAATTATCGGAACATTCATCTGATGTGCAACAATAGCCGCTCCCGAACGAGGCCTTAAAAGCTCGCCTGTCTTAGAACGAGAACCCTCGATAAAAATTCCGAGAAGCTTTCCCTCTGAAATAAGTTTTTCGCCCTCATTGATAGCCTTACCGTCACCTGCTCCTCTTTCGACTGGAAAAGCACCAAGTGTTCTTATCAGCTTTGCAAGAAATTTATTATGAAAAAGTTCAGCTTTAGCCATATAGAATATTTGACGCTTTTGAGTTAGTGCAAGAAGTACAGGGTCATAGTTTGAAAGGTGGTTTGATGCAACAACAAATGCACCTTCATCAGGAACATTGTGCTTTCCCTTAACTTTATAGAAAAATAACAGTTTAAATATTGGGATTACAACAATTCTTCCAACTACATAAAGTGGATTTCGTTTCATCAGACTCTCTCCTCTACAAGCTTAACCAAGGCATCTATGGATTCTTCAAGAGTCATATCTGAGGTATCGAGAATTATGGCATTTTCTGCAGGCTTTAAAGGAGCAATCTCGCGATGAGAATCGTTATAATCTCTTGTTATTATGTCCTTTAGAACCTCGTCATAATCACATTTTATTCCTTTTTCTTCAAGCTGCTTAACTCTGCGTTTTGCACGAATTTCTGGTGAGGCTGTAAGAAAAATCTTGACGCTTGCATTAGGCAAAACAACTGTGCCAATATCTCTGCCGTCCATAAGTACATTATCTGTTTTTTGCGAAATCTCTCTGTGTATCAAGCAAATATGCTCTTACTGCAGGAATTGCCGAAACCTTAGATGCCATCATTGATGCCTGTTCTGTACGAATTTTTTCTGAAACATCTTCATCACCAAGCAAAACATGCTGTTCACCATTAAAGAAAACTATGTTAATATCAAGACTTTTCAAAAGTTTCTCGACTTCTGCTTCGTTTTGAATATTGGTATTACTTCTTGCAGCTGCAAGACCAATAGTTCTATACAAAGCACCTGTATCAACATAAATGTAGTTAAGTCTTTCGGCAGCGGCTCTTGCGATTGAACTTTTTTCCTGCACCGGCAGGTCCGTCTATTGCTATTGAAATCATTTTTAAACTTCCTTTCAAAATATTATTTTATATTGTCAGTCTTGAAACTGTAAAAAAACACTATAAAATTTATCTAAATTTTTCAAGTCTATATAATTGTTCATCATCAATTTCATTAACACCATTTTTATAATCATAGCCAAACTTTTTGTAAAATTTTACTGCCGTAATCGATGCGGGTATTTCAATTCTCTTTGCTCTAAAAAAATAATCATCTTGCTCAAGTGTTTCCATAATTTTTCGTCCAATTCCTTGTCCTTGATATTCAGGTAACACAAAGATTGTGAACAAACTGCTTTCATCTTCTTTTCCCCAATAAGAACCAATCGCACCACAGCCAATTATTTTCTCATCTTCACAAACTACATACAGATTTGTCCAATTTGAACGCTCAATTAGTTTATCGGCAGTTAAAAAACTAATGTCATTTTCTATGTACTCACTTGAATAATCTTTTGAATTTGTTGTTCTTAGTGTTTTAGCAATAACTTCTGCCAATTCTACACTATCTTCATTTTTAAATTTTCTGATAATCATCTAAAACACCTATCCAAGTCTATATTTGTTAAATTGATATGATTTCTTTCTAATATTAAAGCTGACTTTCTATTAAGCCCTCAAATTCAGACAGCCATTTAGGACGATAACCATTTGTATATCTAAAAATATTGAACTTTTTCCTGCACCAGCAGGTCCGTCTATTGCTTTTGAAATCATTTTAAAATACAATTTTATCTCATAATATTATCATTCTTAACAAATGGAATAGGTTCGGAGCTTTTCATCTGAAAAAATCCTATATCATCAGCAATAATATCATACAGATTATCCTCACAGTATGCAAGCAAATCTAAGTTTACCATTTCATCATCGTTCATTTCGTCCAAGACATATGTAGCATACTGACCACAGCGTTTAAAATGCTTTAGTATCAATGTAATTTTTCTTTTTTTCGTCATCGGAATATATATCTTGCTTACAAAGCGTTTCAGATATAAAATCGCAAAAATACTCGAAATCTTTTGTCCCAGTTCATATTGCCATTGTTTTGTGCTTCATAACGAAGCTTCTCAAGCTCTCTCAGTAATTCTCCCTGTAAAACATTGGCTTGTCCTATCTCAGGAACATAATTTTTCCAAATATAATTACATTCATCAAAATATTTTTGAGTATAGTTTTCTTTCATTAGCTGTTTAAGAATTATATTTTCATTCTCATCAAAATCATTGAACATAAAATCCACCTTTCCAGTATTAAAGCTTACTTTCTATTAAGCCCTCAAATTCAGACAGCCATTTAGGACGATAACCATTTGTATATCTAAAAAAATATCATTTTTTATTTCTGCAACCTTTACAAAACCATTTTCGTTATCATAGAATATAACCTCATCGCAATGTGGAATAACTGCATTAAGGGATTGAAAGCGTATTGAATAACGCCTATGAACATCTTCTTTTGAATATCATGACCGCCCTTGCGAACCCTGTTTTCTATTCTGCAAAGGCTTTCGTCCTCAGTGCTTAACCCCACATAATACATTCTGACATAGTAACCTTTTGACGAGCCTTTTTATTGTACTTAGCGTCATATGACCTGAAAGAGTCGTTTCTTGAGTAAAGGATATATTCTTTTCAAGGCAGTCATTTATAATTTTTATAGCCTGTCTGCCTGCGGAAATATTATTATAATTGTGTTCCTTTGCAATATAATCAGCGTCAAATATTCGTCCGAGAATCATTCCCTGACCTTCAAGAACTCCACGCAGACTTGTTTTTCCTGTGCAATCTAAACCCGCTATAATTGTATAGGTGTTCATCTTCAGCACCTCTTTCAATTATTTTACATAGCAGCTGACTCCCCTGCAACAACTCCTGTTGCAAATGCTAATTGAAGATTAAATCCACCTGTGTATGCGTCTATATCAATAAGTTCTCCTGCAAAAATATAAGCCTTTTACTAATTTTGATTCCATAGTTTTTGAGCTTATTTCTTTAACACTTACTCCGCCTGATGTGACGATTGCCTCGGCTATCGGTCTGAAAGCCTTAATCGTAATCGGAAAAGCCTTAATCAATTTCAAAAGTTCGTGTCGCTCTGCTCTTGTAATCTCATTGCATTTTTTATGTTCTGATATTCCAGAAAGTGAAATTATTACAGGTATCATTTTCTGCGGCAAGAGTTTGCCCAGTGAATTTATAAAGTCCTTGTTCTTAAATTCGGAAAAATCACGAAGTATTCTTGCATCAAGCTGTTCCTCGGAGAGTGCTGGCTTTAAATCTATAATAATCTTATATCTTCCGCTCTCCATTTCTTTTTATGTGCGATGAGGCACTCAGAACAATCGGTCCGGAAAGTCCGAAATGGGTAAACAAAAGTTCTCCAAAATCTGAATAAATCGTCTTTTCTGTTTTTTGTATCTAAAAGGTCTATTTTTATATTTCTAAGTGAAAGTCCCATCATATCACAACAGTAGCTTTCAATAGATTCAAGCGGTACAAGTGAGGGCTTTATCTTTGTTACAGTGTGTCCTGCCTGACGAGCAAGAACATAGCCATAGCCGTCACTTCCTGTCTTAGGATATGATGCACCGCCGCAAGCTAAAATCACGCTATCGGCAAAATATTCAACACCATTTGAATCCTTAACGCCTTTTATAGTGTTATTTTCTATTATAAGTGACTTTATATTTTTCTCATAGATTGAACAGCCTGCACTTTCCGCACAGTTTATCAAAGCATCTGCTATATCCTTAGCCTTATCCGAAACAGGAAAAACTCTGTTTCCACGCTGTTTTAAGTTCTACTCCAAGCATTTCAAAAAGCTCATAGTATCTTCTGGTGAAAAGCGATTCAATGCACTATAAAGAAATTTAGGGATTTGTCGGTGTATTATTCATAACAGTTTCGATACTGCAATTATTCGTAACATTACATCTGCCTTTGCCTGTTATGAGTACTTTTCGTGCAGGTCGGGAATTTTTCTCGAAAATTATAACCTCTGCCCCACTCCATGCCGAATGGATTGCCGACATAAGGCCTGCCGCTCCGCCTCCGACAACAATTACACTTTTTTTTTTTTTGTCAAGAGCGTCATCCTCTCCGCTTTTTTTTATAGACTTTATATTGCGACCAGATTTCTTCAAGCGTATTAAAGGTTTTTTCCGCCTCCTCACGCCTATTTAGAACAGTAGCTACAATAAGTGCGTTAATCATTCCAAGAGGTGCTACAAGAGAATCGACTACACTTGCCATACCACTTCTTGCAAGAAGCAAATAGTCAGCCGAATCCGCCAAAGGGCTTATAAGACTATCTGTGAGTGCTATTGCTTTAGCACCACGCTTTCTTGCTGTTTGAACAGCAAAAACAGCCGCCTTTGAATATCTCGGAAAGCTTATTCCAATCATAACATCATCTTTGCACATACGCATAAGCTTTTCGCTTATTTCTGTTTCGCTATATGTATTAATTACTGTAACATTTCCGAAAATCATTGAATAATAATATCCAAGGAAATTTGCCAATGCCTCGGAACTTCTTACTGCAAATATATATATCTTTCTTGCTTTTGATATAGCATCAACAGCATTATAAAAATCTTCTTTTGAGGTTTCTTCTATTGTTGAATTTATTCTGTCTATTTCTTCTTGTAGGATAAATTCAAGAATATCTTTTTGCCGATACGCTTTGCTGCAACATCAATTCTCTGCACAGAAGTAAGCTTCTCACGAATCATCTCCTGCATAGCGTGTTGCAATTTTGGATATCCATCATATCCAAGCTCTGTGGCAAATCTAACAACTGTCGATTCACTTACTCCAACAGCATTTCCAAGCTTAGATGCTGTCATAAAGGCCGCCTCATCGCAGTGGTCACTTATGTATGTAGCTATGAGTTTTTGTCCTTTAGAAAAACTCGGTAACTGCTTTTCAATTTTAGAAACAAGATTTTCCGCCATTTTTAAACCTCCGAACGCTATATCAGTTTATTGAGATAGCGTTATTTATACCTTTTTGGTATACCTATAAATATTTTATTACTAATTCTTAATAAAATCAAGTAATATGAAGTAAAATCTGAGTTTTTTGAATAAGTAAGCAAAATATTAATGAATAAGCAAATGAAAAATGATGTACTCAAGTAGAGGTGTATTATATCATGAAAAAATCAAGTCTACACAGATGACCACACAGTCGGGAGATATCGTTCTGTATTCTAGAAATCAGCTTGTGGTGTTTTTTGGCTCGAATTCGTGGAGCTATACCAAATTGGGACATATCAGCGGTCTGTCTGCCGATGAGTTGACAGTATTGTTGGACAAAAAAAGCAGACGGTTATAGAACTTCAGCTAAAGTCAAAGTAAATCGCGAGAATAAAGGTGACTTACCTTGGGACAGAAAAGATTGCAGGCGGTTAAAGACACACATACAGTACGGCTTAAATACTACGATTTCATAAAAAGGAAGTTTGAAAATATGTTGGTTTAAAACCGCCTTATGATTTCTCTATATATGAATGCCGAAGAATGTTCCCAAGTTTGTACCTGCCCCTTTGCGAACATTAAGTCCAGCCTGAGCAGTGACTTTGACAGAATAATCCGTCTTTTTAACATTGCTTGGCTTTGTAACTGGCTTAGTTGTTGCGGGTTTGGTAGATATGTAGTCCTTATAAATCCAGTTCATATCAACTGAACCCGAAATGCCTGGCACACTGCCATTTTCTGAGTACTGCCAGATTGCACAATTGTAGCTTGGTGCAGACACGCCCCAGTTTGCAAGCCAGATGTCGTACTTATTTATCAGCTTGTCTTTATGCAAATAATTGCATAGCCAATTCGGGTTGCAATAGAGCATTGGACGATAGCCAGCAGACTTGATTCTATCGCAGAAGACAATAACAATGCTTGTAAGCGTGTCTTTGCCAAGATGAGCTTTTGCGAGATTAGTTGCTCCAAGCGTCAATGTATACGCTGTCTGTCCTGTACGGTCAGCAAGAGCCGTAAGCATTGCTACAAGCGTGTCTACGCCGTATTTTGTACTTGGCGATAAATCAAGACCATTGCAATTAAATCCGTCACCGAGAGTAACATTTGTGAGTTTTGAGCAGTTGGTAAATACTGATTTTCCTAATTTTGCGACAGTGTTAGATATTGTCATATCAATAAGAGATGTACACCCATAAAAAGCATTGTCTTTAATTTCTGTTACGCTATCAGGGATATTTATACTTTCAAGACTCAATCAGAAGTTAAAAGCCGTTATCCCTATTGTCGCTATATTATCAGATAACACTTGTCAGCTCAGTACAAGTATTAAATGCACCTCGTCTAATTTCTGTCCACTCGCTCGGCACAACAAACTCAGTAACTGTACCTGTCAACACACTCTCATACAAGTCAGATTGCTGTTTATACTTATCTGCCTCTCGCTCCGACTGCTTGATTTTGCAGTACATTGCAATGTCTGTTAAGTCCATATCAATCACCCTTTTTTTATTTGCTTATAGATTTGATTTGCATAAACGCTTGCTCCAGCACAGAGAATACCTTGCGTAATTGCTGCAAAGATTGCAGTCCAAACATCTTGTGTTGATATTATTTGAGTAACTGACCTTCTATCCACTGTGCGATATTAACAGCCATATGCTGAATTGTATATGACACAATATCAAATTGTGAATTATTGATAAGTGACTTAGAAATCTTGCAAAGTGTTGCAGCAAGGAACCCTGTAAGAGAAATTGACTTAAAGCTTGCCGATGTACTTTCAAGTTCTGTAAACTCTGTTGCATAAGCCATTTTATTATCGCTTGTATCTGTATCAATGTATGGAATTGTAAGAGTACCGCCGACATTATACTTTGTTGCAAGTTCAAAAATAGGGCAAATTTCTTTCACCTTATCAATAATCTTATTTTCAATGCTTGTTGGTATAATCGCACCATTAGCACCGAAGGTGAGATTAGTGTCAGCACGAGTTTCAACAGCCTTCGGATTTCGGATATAAGCTTCAAAAAAGTCTTGTTTCGGTTTCTTCTGTACTGTTCTTTTTTATTATCAGGTTCGTCAATTTCAGCTTCTCTTGTTTCTTTTACGGCTGAAATAGTCTTATTGAGCCTTGCAAGCTCTGCTTTGATTTCATTATAGCGACTAAGTTCGCTATCCTCAAACGCTCTGTTCTCTGTCTTTGCTTTATTGATAAGAGCGTCTGCCTCATCAAGTAGAGCATTTTTCTTTTCGATTAGTGCTTTCATAATAAATTACCTCTCTTTCAAAATTTCAAGTTCTTTTTCATAGATTTCTAAACTATTTGCTTTCGGAGATTCTTTTCCGATAAGCTTTATGTTTCCTGCAATTCCTCTTGTTTCAAAAACATTTGATTCTTCACCCCTTACTTCAATGGAAGTGCCAAAGTAAGCTGGTGTTTTGTCGAGAATTGAAACTTCTTTCAAATCAATGTCTTCAAGCGTTCGTCTGTCAAGCTCGCCTTCTTTATCCCAGGATTCGCCCTCAGAGATAAAGCCGAATGACCACCCACGCAACTCCCCACGCTGAGCCTTTTCAATAACCTCTGTATCACTGATTATTGCCCTCGCATAAAGACCAATATTATCTTCATAGAGTTCAAGGTTACTTGTGGTATCGCCTATTATTTTGTCGTGATTAAAGCGAAGCTCTATTGGCGTTCCTCGTTTTATAGCCTTATCGAATGTACCTGCCCTAACTCGCTCAACAAAGCTTCGTACCGCAGTTGCTCCCTTGCCTTTTGGCATTATGCGACTATCACGTCAACAGCATTCACATAGCCGCTTATAACAGCCTCATTGCTACTTCTGATTTCGATTTGCAATATTCTCACCTACCTTCGGGTATAAAAATAGAGCAGTTTTAAGCCATACTCAGGGCATAAAAAAAAGCACCCTTTTCAGAGTGCTTAGTTTATCTTAATAAATCTCTCTTCTATAAATTCTCGAAAATCCATTGTTTCACCTGCTTTCGGGCATAGAAAAACCGCCTTGTAGACGGTTGAAATTAAAGTAAATCTTCAAGAGGAATATCAAGTCCAAAAGGTTTCAAATCAATATTCCTTGCGATAAGTTCATTTTTATAGTATCAAGTATTTCATAATATGCAAGTTTTTTTTTCCCATCAGTAAACTCCGACTTATCCTTGCTTTCTGCTGCGTCTTTTGCATTATCTAATACTCTTGAAACTATATATTCAAGTTCCGATACTGAAAGCTGATTATTCATCGTTATCTCCTCTTTTCTTTAATTCATCAATTATATTCTGAATAGATTCTTCAAAGTTATTAATTTCTTTTTCCAATGTCTTATTAAGCCTTGTTTTCTGCGTTCCTCATAGTTCAACCAATCTTGAACATACTTTTTGGGGTTATTAATCTTATCTTCATGTTCAGCTATTCTTGCTTTTATATTTTCTTATAGCTCGTTTTAATGAGTTTGAATTTTGGTTATGAATATCTTTCTCAGCAAATAGCTGTAAGTTTATTTTTAAAGATTTATTTTTCTTTATTATATCATTCTTATCCGACTTTTCAAGGCTTTTAGAAGATTTTCCAGAGTTTTTTCGCTTTGCTCCTGAACGAACTAATCTTCGTCTTTTTTCCTTTATCGAATCTGCCGTCACTATCACGAGGCTGACCGTCCCAGCGTTGTTCTGTTTATTCAATCATACTGTCAGCTATCTGCTGATTTACACTCTGCCCAAACATTGTTGTTTGATTTGTGTTCGGAGTATAGATTGTGTTTGTTTTCGGGCATAGAAAACCGCCCTCAAGGAGCGGTTAATTTAATTTACTATTTCAAATTCATCAGGTGGATAAAGATAATCTTCTTCGCTTTGTCAACAATTCTGTACCATTCTTTTTTCAACGGAAAGATAATTGTGTTAATTCTGCAATATCTTTTTACGAACATGAGCAACATATAACTTTTTCCATATTCATATTCTGAATATTTTACATCTATAATTTCTTGTGATTTAATGTTCATTGTAACATGACCTGCTTCTGTACAATCTTCAGGAGTATAATCACAAGATATATTATCTTTAGATATTAAAATATTAAACAATTTTACCATTAAATCACCTTCTTAATCACAATATTTTGCAAAATTATATCTGCGAGATGCTTTTTAATATGTGCTTCATTTTGAGAAAAGCCTTTTTCCATATATCTTAATTCGGCGTATTCATGTTTTAAAAGAATCATATCTTGTTCCTTAAACTTTCCATTTATCAATCTTTGCCATGACTAAGCCATTTCATAATCAGGGTCAAAACCGTCTTTTTCCCATCAATTAAATTATGTTCAGATATAAAAAAATGATTTTTTATTTTATCAATTTTATGCTTAGCTATACCAGTAGCCTCAGAAATTTTTATTGTGTCCGTCTTCATGTGCCTTACAGATTCATAATATTGTGTTGCATGTTTTTCTGCTGCTGGACTAAATGGATTTAAAGCTCCGCTTATATTTCTTGACTTTATTATATCATTCTTGTCCGTCTTTTTCAAGTCTTTCAGAGGATTTATCTGAACCGTTTTTCTTCCTTTTTTGACTGTGCTGAGCGTGGCCTTTTTCCTTTACCGAACTGTCCATTGCTTTCTCGACGTTGACCGTCCCAGCGTTGCTCTGTTTCTTCAATCATACTATCAGCAACCTGTTGATTTACATTCTGCCCAAACATTGTTGTTTGATTTGTGTTCGGAGTATAGATTGTGTTTGTTTTCGGGCATAGAAAAACCGCCCTCAAGGAGCGGTTAAAAATCAAAGTTTGTGATTTTATCAAATATATCTGTAAGAGAATTTCCGTTGAAAATTTTTGTAGTCATTACTTCGTCAATACTTTTTGGCAGTAATATAATCATTGCCGCACCACATTTCAAAATGGCTTTGATTTATCGGGTCAATTCCACAAGGGGTATCGTTATAATCAAAACCGATAAATCCCGAAAGAGAAGCTATTCTGTTTTTCAAATCTGATAATTTCATAGTATATCTTCATTCTCCTTTCGCTCTTCATCGTTAATTCACGCATTGGTCTGCCTATGAGATTTCCATTTTCATCGTAAATATACTCGTGAGTGTGTTCACCATTTTTCCCATAAGGGAGTTTTTCGGATTTCCGTGGTTGTTATTTGAAACCTGCTTAATCTGATTTCCGTTTCCATCATAATAATTGCGCTCTATTCCACCTCTGCTATTTTCCTTTTTGCGTTATGCCGTTAGATTCTCCGTGAATTTCGTTTCTTTTTACAATTTTCACAGGGTGTCCGACTGCATTAGTGATTTTCTTTTCTTCTATTATATCATTCTTATCCGACTTTTCAAGTCTTTTAGAAGATTTTTCAGAGGTTTTTCGCTTTGCTCCTGAACGAACTAATCTTCGTCTTTTCCCTTTATCGAATCTGCCGTCACTATCACGAGGCTGACCGTCCCAGCGTTGCTCTGTTTCCTCAATCATACTATCAGCAACCTGTTGATTTACATTCTGACCAAACATTGTTGTTTGATTTGTGTTCGAGTATAGATTGTGTTTGTTTTCGGGCATAGAAAAACCGCCCTCAAGGAGCGGTTTCTTTAATCATAATCAAGTATAGGCCGAGAAATTTCTCCTTTCAGCCACTTTTCACGATATTCGTTAAGACTTAAATAGTTACAGCCAGACATATCAGGTCTTATTCTTTGCAATCCGTCATCAAACCAACCACAAACGGGACACATATCGTAAGTATCTGGTTCTTCAAAAATGTGTTGTCCACATACAGGGCAAGGATATGATTCAGTTAAGTTAATCATCTTGTATTCCTTCTTCTTTCAGTTTTTCATCAAAATACTTTTTTTTTTCCTTTTTCGGGCTTAAACATTGTAAAAATTCCTTTTTAGGGTTTCCTTTTACAAAATCATTTTTATCAACATCATATCTTATTATCTGACCTAATGAATTTTTATAACCAAATATTTTTTTACCGTCGGCAGAGCTTTGTATTAGTTGCAAGGCTCTTGCTTGATATTGTTCTGCCGTTGTAATACCGTCTTGAATATACTCATCTCTGTGAGTACGACCATTTGTCCAATGGTTATTTAGAGCCTGTTTATTTTTAAATCCCTTGACTGTAAATTCATTTCTTCCTTTAGCCGACACATTCGGTACATTTGAAGATTTTTGTTTTTCTTTTTTATTATATCACTCTTATCATATCACTCTTATCCGACTTTTCAAGTCTTTCAGAGGATTTATCTGAACCGTTTTTCTTCCTTTTTGACTGTGCTGAGCGTGGCCTTTTTCCTTTACCGAACTGTCCATTGCTTTCTCGACGTTGACCGTCCCAGCGTTGCTCTGTTTCTTCAATCATACTGTCAGCTATCTGCTGATTTACATTCTGACCAAACATTGTTGTTTGATTTGTGTTCGGAGTATAGATTGTGTTTGTTTTCGGGTCGAGAAGAACATCTTGCAAGCCCAAGCGTATGAAATTAAAGCCAAGTGGTTTTAGGTCTTCTTTATATCGAACCTCATCAGCCTGTAAGAAATTATTTGCTAAACCTATTTGATATGCCTGATAGCGTTTAAGTATATCTCCCTTGAGAAGTTCTGTTGTATCAAAAGCAAGATAGTGTCTGTGCCTTTCGCTTTCTAAAAGCAAGCCCTGATTCAAAGCTGTTTCAAAAGCCCTTATAACAGGCATTACAGCCGTTTTAATCGCAGTGGTATAAGATTCATCGGTTGCTGTTCCAGCTATGACAGAGGGCGATAGATTGAAAATCTCGCATAAATAGTTGCTGTGCTTATCACTTTATTGCCTTTAGAATCAAGCGTTTCCTGTGTTTTATATTCTAATCGACAAAGCACATCTTTTGCAGAACTGTATTGACTATCTCCAAAATCATTGACACCAATATAATTCTGTACAGAAATGCTATCCTTAAAGTATGGAGTAAACAAGCTCATATCATCACCGCCGAACCAAGCATATACGGTCGCATAAGCGACATTGCGACCTTACTTTTTAAGTTCATTATTTTGCTTAGAAGATGAATTTGAATCATCTGAATAGCTTTCACTTGTATTGCCAAGCTTAATTGAAGTTACACCTTGTTCACGCAAAGAAATTCTTTGCATTGCTTGTGTATCAGATAATGTAAGTGCTTCAAGAGCTTGTGCCATAAGCACTGCTCTCGGTACTTCCGAATTTCTTCCTCTCGGAAATTGTAGAATTTGTTCAGCACTATGTTTTCGAGATGTAAGCATAAGGCTGTCGATATGCACAGTAGCAAGTATTAAATATTGCTTTCGTTCGCCGTCTGTAAGCTCACGCCATTTTCCTGTTGTATCAATACCGTCAATAAGCTCATTTGCTTCATCAAGATTTAAATAGCTGTTAATGCCTTTTTTTTAAACATAATCAACCACCTGAATGTTCAGTACCAGCAGGTACAAGTGCCGCAAACGGATAGCGTGTATCAGTACCATTGAGTTGTGTAACTGGGTTAGGCAGCTGCCAGCCAAGACGCATTACACATCTAAGTGCAACCATATCCTGTTGTGCAAGGTTATATAAGATTTTACCGCTTGCATCACTGATGACAGCCTGGTCAAGTACCTTATATGTCATATCCTGACGCATTGCATAAACTGCCTGTGACCAATCACCAGCAATAAGCTTAACCTTACTGCTATCCCAAGAACCGTTTTTACATAGTTGATTGCCTGACCGTATAGAGTTGATGGTGTATCCGCCTGCAAGCTTGGAGCAAAGATAAGACCGCCGTTTTTGTCACGCAAACCTCTGAAAGATGATTTAAGAGCAATTTCTGCCGCAAAGCCTGTAACATCAAAGCCGTCAGCTTCAACAAGTCCCATAAGCTCGGAAATATCCTCGGCTGTGTCAATGCCTGTACCATATGTAACCGTCTTTTTTTCTTTGTGATTGCTGATGTTGCGATACCGTCTGGCCAGCTTGTTGGCTTTTCGGTCGAGAATAACACAGCACCATCAATGACCTTGCCAAAAGCTGAAATAATCGAAGGCTTAAGCTCTGCCCAAATGTCATATTCTGCGTCGTCGAGTACAGCTTCAGGAATAGGAATAATTACAGCGATTTCCTCTGCGGTAATGAACTTATTTTCCCATGATGCACTGGACACAGGTTTCAAGCCGTTGTCACCGTTTACAAATCCGGCAACGGGTAGTGCTGACATAATCGGCATTTTAGTCTGCTTTGAACTCATATTTGGCAGCTTTTTCATAAGCTGTAGAACTGCACTTTCATGCTGAACTGCCTGAATAATTTCTTTGCTTGATTCAACTGGAATAAGAGCTTCTGCGTCTGTTCTTGTAATAATGTTTGCCATAATAAAAATCTCCTTTTTATCTGTGACTTCTAATGAGGTCATTCATTGTTTGTGATGTTGATGTTTGCTGTGCTGGGTTAATTGCTACAAAAGGTTTCTTTGCAGCTTCCTTTTTAATAACAGCAGGAAATTCGTCTGAAACAGCTTTTACCGCTTCTTCAAGTCCTGTAATATTGCCGTTTTCATCAACTGTAATCTTGCTTTTTGTCTATAAGCCTTGCAAGTAGTTTTGTGTTGTAACCATCAAGGGCATTAAGACTTGCTGTAATAAGCTTATCCTTTGTTGCTGAAATAAGTTTTTCGTGTTCCGCTTCAAGCTCTGTCAGCTTGCCGTCAATGTCACCACTCCTCACCGTCAGCAAGTTTAAAAATTTTTCTCAGTGCTGTTTCATAGGTGCTGAGCTTTTCTGCATTTTGGTCAGCTTGGGTCTGTTTTTGCGGTTCTGCTGTCTGTGGTTCTGCTTTTGCTTCGGTTTCTGTTGAAGCATTTGTGTTTGTTTCACTCATAGTAAAGATTCCTTTCATTAAAAAATTTGCAATATAAAAAAAGCGTCCTGCACCGTAAAAGTGCAGGTACGCTTATTGCCTGTGTTATATATGCATTTAAATTCGTTTATAAGCCGTTTAAGAGCGTTTAGAAATTATAGGACTGATAATTTTACCTCTAATAATTAAACACGATTTACGGCGATTATATGGAAATTTTTTATCTTATGATTTTCCAATCTTCCGCAAGCATATCTGTTTGGCTTGCAAGCCAGCCGAAAACCACATTTTTATCTGCTGTTTTCATGCAAATAAATGGTGGTACATTATCATGTTTGTTTCCAGTAATATTTGATACTTCATTTGTATCAAATCCCTCGTGCTTAAAGATATACATTCCCTTACCATTCCAACCTTCACGAGCAATTTTATTTCCGTTTTCAATTCTTCTAATGCTTTTCCAAAATTCATAATATAAATTCCTTTCTTGATTTTTAGTATAAATAAAAGCACCTTGCTTTTTATTTTGCAAGAGTGCTTATAAAGATTTCTTATATACAATATTGTTATCTTGTTTATATGGATTGTCATGAGTTACTTTTCCTGTCCATACTTCAGGGGGGATTCCGTTTGGATAAGCTTTACATATATGTGTCATTTGAGCAGGGTTATAATGTTCGCAATTATAACACTGAGATGAAAAAATAAAATCCTAAATATTCATCTCCATCAAATATACATTCGTTTTTCAAAATTATCACCAACTTATAAGGTTAATCTTAAATCCATATTTTCTTTCCATTCGCCTTAGTGCGAATTTCCAACAAAAATTATCTGCCTGCTCAGGAGTTATTTCCCATTTTCTAATTGTCTTTTAACTTTAGGAATAAGTCTTATTACAAAGTTATTATATTCTTTTCAAGTTCTTCTCTACTCGGAAATTCTTTCTTCCAATTTTCAGGTTGTTTAACAGAATAAACTCCATATTTTGTAACAGCCCTAACTTCTTCAAGATTAAATAATCTAAGATTATATATATCCGCAGGAGAAGGTGGGCTATTAGATGGATGATTATGCGATAATATCATACCATTAAGCATAGTCTGTTCTTCTTTTGTAAAAGACAAACGATGTTCTTCACCCGTTTTTTCCAGAACAATTTCACCATATTTATTATACACCACTCCACGCTCAATGTCATTATTTTTAATAAGATTTTTTTCGGTTTCTGAATTAAATATTTTAGGAGTTTCGTTAAAAGAATCGTTTACAGTCTTCATAACTATACGATAATCCTTCAAAAGCTCTTTATAACGCTCTGATTTTGCAGATTTCATCTTAACAAAAGCAGCAAATGTTTTGGTGCATCATTTGGAAGTACAGTCTTGATTTTCTCATACTGTTTACGGCTCTCGTTCCGTTTACGCTTGACTTCCTGTTCCTTGGCATACGCTTTGCGTTCCTTGTCTGACCGCATATCTTCAAATGGCTGCATACTTTTTCGGGAAAATTCCTCCATTTCAACAGCAGTATAAGCTCCTGCCGGAAGTACTGACAGACGGTGTCGGCAGTTAGGATGTATAGTACTATAACCGCTTATCAAAGCTGTATCATAGAGATAGGGAAAATGCAATGCTTGCCCCTTAGAGCCTTTGTATTTGCCATTGGCAGCTTCTTTCGTCAAAGCATAAACTCTACCCTGATACATTGAGCAGACCTCGCAAGTAGGACTGTGTTCCGTAAATCTTACAAGGTCGTAGCCCCAGTCTTGTCCTTGTATAACTTTAGCTTTATTTTGAGTTTCTGCAGTAGTTGAGCGAGCAACAGTTTCAGCATATTTTTCAATTGGCATTTTCGTACCGTTGGCATATTCTACTGCAGTCAGATTTTGCTGTTCAAGCTTCTTTTCCAGATTCTTCTGCATTTCCCTGACTGTCTGACCTGTTGTGAGCTTCTCTGCGGTCGCTTCAATACCAGCTTCTCTGACTGCGTCCTGCATTCTTCGACCAACAATGTTAATCGACTTATTTAAGTCAATATTAGCATTTTGAGTAATAAGTTCAATCTGACTTGTGTTAAGTTCGCTGAACATATTAAACAATCTTGGTGCGGTATTGTCTTTTAGTAAGTCATCAATTAAGCTTTGTAAGCCTGTTTTGTAGTTTTCTTTGATGAGCTGTTCAACAAGTGCTTTTGAAGATTTTTTTTCAGTTTTTTAAACTCCTTTTGAATCTGCCTTAAAAGCGACCTTTCATAAGCTGCTGCCGAGCCATAAGCCTGTTTTCGTTGGATTATTTCCACAAGCTTTTTCTGTGCTTTCTGATATGTTTCAATCAGTTTTTTCTGTGTACTCATCAAATACCCTCGATAGGTTCAAGGGCAGGTTCTTCTAAGCCAACGCTTGAATCAATATCATCAGAGCGTATCATAGCAAGCTCCGCATCTGTATCAGCAGCCGACATATCATCAAGCCTTTGTATTGCCGTATATTGCGATAATGTAGCTTTTCCACCTGTACGAACTGACATGATTTCAGCGTCTTCCGCTGGGTCGGCAGGTAATCCGTCATGCCATGTTATAGTGATTTCTTCGGGTGCAATTTCCGTTCCGAGGATTTCCGCACTTGCTGATATAAGCTTTTTTTGAGTATCGGGTCGAAACGATTAGCAATCCTGCGAGCCTTGGCGAGTGGTGACATCATCAATCGTCTTAAAGCCGAACCGCTTGGAACATCACCGGTTTTATTTGTCAAGTCTCCAAATACGGCAGAACCCATTTCAGATATTGTATAAAGCTGATTTGTGAGAAGCTCAATCTGCTTGAAATTTGCGTCCATACTTGCGTCCCAGACAAGATATTCTGGCTTTACTGTATCACTAGCACAAGGGAAATAATCTCCAACCTTTGCAAAAACAAAAAAGTCCAACTGAATGGCGCAAGCCATCAAGTCGAGCAGGAATAATAATCGTGTGCAAGAAGCCGAAAAACGCCTTGTTTCAAAGGCTTTTGTAAGGCTGTGAGGTGCAGCTTGTATCCAAATTAGAGTGATTTGCCAAAACAAAACCGCATTAATGCTGAGGTATCAGTGTTAATGCGGTTTTGTTTATATGCTCTATTTAAAAATTTTAGCTCAATGTCAATAGTTTGCGTAATCTGAAAAAATAGAATAAAGTGTAATTGCAAGTGGCAGAAAATTAAACTGTCGCTTGTTTTATTGTAGAATTGATATGTTTGTTGAAAAACATATGTAAAATACGGATTTTGGTAAAATATTCTCTACTTTTTTATCTGTAGGCTCTTTTTCTACCCCCAACTTTTATTATAGAGCCTTATGCCTCCCAATCCTTTCGCATGAAACGGTTGTATAAACTGACATTTCTGTTCCAGAAATTTTCGTGTTATAGCATCGCTATCATTCCTTTTTTGTTAGATTTGTCTAACAAATACATATAAAGCATAAGGTTAGATTTAGCTAACTCATGTGTCTTTGAAATGCCACATCTCTGTGGCATTTTGGTCTATTAAAATAATTCCCTACAAGTGCCGTTTACCAGAGTTTCCAGCACTTGAGGGTACAGTTCTCCTATTTGCTCCTTGTGCGAAACTGTGAGAATTAATCCAAATACAGTAGCGACAGCCAAGGAAGTACCGCACTTTGGCACAAGGTCATATTTCTCCAGAAGCTGGCGAATATGCGTCTCGTCATCGTGGTAATGCACTTTTTTCACTTCCTCTGGCAATCTCTGCAAAAGCAGCTTAGCATCGTTTTCTATGAAAATCATGTCGCCAGTATCGGACAGCCGTTTGCATACGGCAAGGATTGCCTTTGCCACACGTTCTGAGGTCGGCAGACTGGCAGTTTCGCTCAATGCTTGGTCAGCCACTCCGTAAAGCTCGGAATGAATGCCCTCCAAAACTGCGAAGAACAACATTTCCTTTGATTCATAAAATTTATAGAATGAGCCTTTTGCTATACCTACAGCCTTCGTCAACTGCTCAACAGAGGTTTTCTTCATCCCCAGCGTGACAGCACAATGTCTCGTTTCCTTCAGCAACGCCTTGCGGAGCTGCTCAGTCTCGTAATCGGTAAAAGCCAAGGTCGCACCCTCCCTGAAATATGACCATTTTGGTTCTTTTGGTCATATTATATCATATGTTTTTTGGCTTTTCAAGAGGAGCAAGAAAAAACATAATCCTCTTGCAAATGCTTATTTATATATTTTAAATCGTCTTATTTTGGCTGTAATATTCGCAAAAAGCCGTTCATACAACATTCATCGCATTTTTTTGGTTTTCGTGCGTCACAGACAGCTCTGCCATGAAGTACGAGCCTATGACAAAAATCATTGCTTTCTTCTGGTGGAAGAACATCTCTCAATATCTTTTCTATCTTATTTGCATCTTTAATCGAATGAAAACCAAGTCTTGAGGTTATCCTTATGCAATGAGTATCAACAACCACAGCAGGCTTTCCAAAAAATATCCCCAACAACTAAGTTTGCCGTCTTTCTACCTACCCCAGGGAGCTTTATCAGCTTTTCGATTGTATCAGGCACTACCCCACCAAAATCCGAAACAAGCATCTGACACATAGCAACTATATCTCTCGCCTTAGTCTTATAAAGTCCGCAAGAATGAATATACTTTTCCACTTCTGATATATCAGCCTCTGCGAAATCTTCTGCCGTTTTAAAGCGTTCAAATAATGCTGGAGTAACCATATTTACTCGTGCATCTGTACATTGTGCAGCAAGCCTTGTAGCTATAAGAAGCTGTAAAGGTTCAGTATAAACAAGTGAACATATTGCATCAGGATATTCTTGTTTTAGAGCTTCAATAGCAAGCAATGCTCGCTCTTTTGAATCCATCTAATCACCTTTATTTTGATTTCTTTTCATTAAGGTCTACTTTTTCTTATTTCAGAACGCATCTCAAGTATTTTGCTTGGAATAATCGAAAAACTATCTGCACCATATCTCAAGAACTTTTCTGTAAGTCGCTTATCAGCAGCAAGGTCACCACATATTCCAACAGGAATTTCTGCCTTGTGAGCATTTTGTATGGTCATCTTAATAAGTCTTAAAACCGCTTTATGTGCTGTTATGTAGAAATTTATGAGGTCCTCATTATTTCTGTCAACAGCCAAGGTATATTGAGTTAAATCATTAGTACCTATGTTTATAAAATCTACCATTTCGGCAAGAATATCGCTTATAACTGCCGCCGCAGGTGTTTCTACTATTATTCCTATCTGCGTTGATGGGTCATAATTTATGCCCTCTCTGAAGCTCTATATATAGCTCTTAACTGTTTTTAAGCACACTTGGATTTTCAAGAAGAAGTCTTATTCCACGCATACCCATAGCAGGATTACTTTCCTTTGATATATTAAAATAGCTACACTCTTGCTCTGGAAGCATATCGAGCATGCATATGTTAGTAACCTTTGTTCCCATCGTTTTAGAGATTGCTCTGTATGCCATAAACTGCTCATCTTCACTTGGCAAAGACGCTCCTCCGGCAAAGAGAAAATCACTTTTCAAAAAGCCTATTCCCTCTGCATCATTATCTATTGCAACCTGAGCACCGTCTATTGAACCGATTGTTGCAAAAAGTCCTATTTTCTTTCCGTCTATTGTTTCAGTAGGAAGATTTTTCTGGCTATTGAGCATTTGACGATATTGTTCATATCGTTCCTTCTTAGACCTATACTGAGAAAGCATACCCTCTGTTGGGTCAACAAAAGCTTTCCTTTTTCTCCATCAAGAATGGCATATCTGCCATTTAAACGCTCTAAAACGGCATTTGTATTAGAGATAGACGGTATGCCCAAAATTCTTGATATAATAGATGCGTGAGAAGTAAAAAAGAACCAACAGATGTAATAATGCCAAGTATATTTTCTTTTGTGAAAGAAAGTGTATCACTCGGGTAAAGTTCTCTCGCAGCAATAATAAAAGGCTCTGTTATATTAACCTTGCTTATCTCATTTTCTGACATAAGCGTATTTAAAAAGCTTGTTAGATAAATCGACAATATCATCTGCACGCTCTCTCATATAATCATCTTCTAAATTGGCAAAGATGTTATAAAAATGCTCTGATGTTTTTTTCACAGCATATTCGCAATTCATATGTTCATTTATTATTATATTTTTTTGAATAATCTCTAAGAGAATTATCGTTCAGAAGCATCTGATGAAATTGGAAAATCAAAGCATTTTTACCACCGATGCTTTCCTTTGCTCGTTCATTTAAAATGGTTAGCTGGTCATAAACTGCATTTCTTGCTTCTGTAAGTCTTGCCATTTCTTTTTCTATATCTGTTATTGTATATTTTGGAATACTCTTTTTTTGAATTATTCAAATAAAGAATCTTTCCGATAGCGTAACCCATAGATATAGCTGTTCCATCAAAATTCAGCATAAAATTCACCACCTGTCATTCTTCAGAAAAATCGGTTTCACTACGGAAGTTTAATATATTAGGTTTGAATGTTATATAGCACAAATTATATATTTTCTTTGCCTAAATTTCTTAAAAATAAAATTTTGAATTTAAACCACGATAAATTCGATGAAATTTTAATAATAAAAAGCACAATTTTCATCAAATAATATCATTCTGTAATATAACGATATCTTATTTATAATTCAAAAGATATAGTTTCTTAATTTCTTTAATATTATTAAACACGATTTCATTCAATTTGTCAATACTTACAGAAAACTTTACATTTTATGCTATCTGATTCGTGCATCACGCTACATTAAGTTGAAGGTTTTAGTATAAACCAACAAAATTCAAATTGCAATATTGTACAAAAAAAGACACAGCTTTTGTTACTTTATACCGTTTTATTTCAATAATCAAGATATTTTCAGGAATAATATTCAATTTCTACAAATACAAAAGCACAGCCCGAAATCCGAGCCGTGCTAAATGTAGATAAATATTCAACTATAAAAACAGAAATAACTCAAAAATTATTTTTCTTTAGTGTCAACCTCTGTTTTGACCATTTGGATAAATTCATCAACAGGAGTATTAGGCATCTCGCCTCTTTTTTCTTGAACGAATTGTAACTGTATTAGAAGCAACCTCATTATCACCGATAACAAGAATATATGGTATTCTCTCAAGTCTTGCGTTCTTAATCTTAGGGCCGATATTTTCTTCTCTACTATCAACAGTTACTCTCATTCCAAGTGCTGTCAACTTATCTGCGATAGATTGTGCATATTCGTTATGAGCTGACTTGATAGGAAGAAGTCTTATCTGCTCAGGTGCAAGCCAAAGTGGAAGTACACCATTAAAACGCTCAAGCATATAAGCAAGCGTTCTTTCGTAACAGCCAAGTGAAGTTCTATGAATAATATAAGGAATCTTCTTTTGACCGTCCTTATCAACATAGTACATTCCAAATCTTTCTGCCTCGAGCATATCAATCTGGATAGTAACGATTGTGTCTTCCTTGCCGAATACATTCTTATACTGGATATCGAGCTTAGGACCGTAGAATGCAGCCTCATCAATACCAATTTCGTAATCGAGTCCGATATGGTCAAGAATCTTCTTCATAACTGCCTGAGATTCCTCCCACTGCTCCTTTGTACCCTCATACTTATTATTCTTATTTTCAGGGTCCCACTGAGAGAATCTGAACGTGCAATTTTCAAGAAGACCTACTGTATCGAGGAAATATTTTGCAAGCTCGAGACAGTTCTTAAATTCTTCCTCAAGCTGGTCAGGACGGAGAATATAGTGTCCCTCAGAGATTGTAAACTGACGAACTCTGATAAGTCCGTGCATTTCACCACTTGCTTCATTTCTGAAAAGTGTAGATGTTTCTGTCAATCTCATAGGAAGTTCTCTGTAAGAACGCTGTTTATTGAGGAATACCTGATACTGGAATGGGCAAGTCATAGGACGAAGTGCAAAGCACTCTTTCTCCTCGTCATATGGGTCACCAAGAACAAACATACCATCGAGATAGTGGTCCCAGTGTCCTGAAATCTTATAAAGCTCTCTCTTTGCGAGAAGTGGTGTTTTTGTCAACAAGCAGCCCTTTGATTGCTCAACATCTTCAACCCATCTCTGGAGTAACTGGATAACTCTTGCACCCTTAGGAAGAAGTACAGGAAGTCCCTGACCTACATAGTCAACAGTTGTGAAGTACTCAAGCTCTCTGCCTATCTTGTTGTGGTCACGCTCCTTAGCCTCCTCAAGCATCTTGAGATGTTCCTCAAGCATAGATGCCTTAGGGAAAGAAACACCATAAACTCTGCAAAGCTGGCGATTATTTTGGTTTCCACGCCAGTATGCACCAGTACAGGCTGTGAGTTTAATAGCCTTTACAGGAGCAACAGACATAAGGTGAGGACCTGCACAAAGGTCTATAAATTCGCCCTGCTTATAAAAGCTGATTGGCTCTCCCTTATCTGCGTGTTCCTTGCAAAGCTCAACCTTATATGGCTCATCTTTTTCCTCAAGAAGTTTAACAGCCTCATCAGGAGAAAGCTCAAACTTTTCAAGCTCAAGTCCTTCCTTAACGATTTTCTTCATCTCCGCTGTAATCTTTTCTAAGTCCTCAGGAGAGAATGGTTTTTCTACATCGAAATCATAATAAAAGCCTGTGTCAATCGCAGGGCCAATAGCAAACTTTGCCTCAGGATATAATCTCTTAACAGCCTGAGCAAGAATATGAGATGTAGTATGCCAGAAAGCCTTTTTACCATCAACATTATCAAAAGTGAGGATAGCAAGCTCACAATCCTCTGTAAGTGGAGTTCTTACATCGCAGACATTGCCATTAATCTTACAGGCACACATAGACTTATAAAGTCCTGCACCAAGTGACTTTGCAACCTCTGCAACTGTTGTTCCGCTCTCATACTCTTTAACAACTCCGTCTTTAAGCGTTACCTTAATCATTTTCAACAGCTCCTTATTAAAATAGAATTTACCAAACAGACAAAATAAAAACCGCCCCAAAGCATCACTAAGGATACACTGGGACGGGGAATTTTCACCGTGGTTCCACCCAAGCTTAACGGATAATATAATAAAAATCCGTCATCTCGTTAATGTCCATAACGCAGGCAGGCGTTACTGCTTATTTCGCAGTAATGTTCAAAGGCGGTGTCGTTAATCATAGTTTCTGCAAAGGCTTTCAGCCGATGACCTCTGCTCTCTTTTGAAACCGTATTTGAAAAACGCTTCCTTATCATTACATTTAATCTATTTGATTTCTAATGCTAATATAGCACTTTAAAAATGCTTTGTCAATAGATTTTTTCTGCTTATTTTTAGTTGTAACAGACAAAGCTTTTGAAATATCTCCCTTTAAAGTACCACTATTTGTTTTCTTAAATGCCATAACTTTATAAGTATATTTTGTATTTGGGTTAAGACCTGTAACTCTTACTGAAATACTATTTTCATTATTAAATGTTATAAGGGTTTTATAGCTATTTGATTTTGCGTCATATCTATATACATAGTATCCAGTAGCACCAGAAACCTTATTCCATTTAAGAGTTATGGTATTTTTTGTAGGTGTTCCAGTAAACTTATCTGTTGCTTTTAAAAGTGTAGTATAGCTTACAGTTTTAGAATAGCTTGAGTTTATAACATTGCCATTTGATTTATAATAGGCAGTAATTCTATAAGAATAGCTTTTATTTGGAGTAAGTCCGCTATCTATGAAAGAAAGTATAGAATTTCCCTCAATAGTCTTTATCTTTTTATAAATGCCGTTATTGTCTTTTCGGTATACATAATATCCGCTTGCATTTTCACTTTTACTCCATTGAAGTTTTATTTTAGTAGATGTACGACCTCCAAGCTTAACACCTTGCGGAATACTTGGCAATGTTCCTTTTGCTTTATTGTCTGTCTTTATTACATCAACATTATTGTTGCTTGATTTACCTGTAATAACAGCCTGTCCTTTTTATTATTATTTGAATTACATAAAGTTGCTTTATTCGACCTACTATTGCCTGAAATTGTAAGTCCATAATTCTTATTAGCTGAGAAAGAAGATGCGCTTACGATATTATTAGCAGAGTTATAAATCAAAACACCGTTTCCGCCATTGTTTTTAGAAACATTATTTGTAAGTGTATTACTTGAGCTTGAACCGCTCACAGCTATTCCACTCTTTTTTATTCGAGTCTACTTTTACTCCTATAACTTTATTGCTACTTGAGGAATTGCTTATTATAATTCCGTAATTTCCGTTGCCCTTAACGTCACTTATATTCTTTACAGTATTTGCACTGCTTGAATTCAATGAAATTCCATTCACAGAATTTCCAAGAACGTTGCCACCTATAATCTGATTTTCATTTGAATAGGTATTAAGTGAGATGCCATTGCCTGTACAATCAGTAATAGTATTAGTTTTTATAATATTTTTATCACTTGCTGAAAGATGTATACCATTTCCACCAGTACCATTAATCTGATGGCAAGTATTATTTTCTATTGTATTATTATTGCTTTGCCTTAGATAAATGCCTCTGCTGTTTTCATTGCCTTTAGAATTTGAAAAATCTACTATATTGTTATAGATTTTGCTATCGTTCATAAGCTTTCCAGAAATTCCAGCGTCTATTCTACCAAGTGATGTAATATTATTATTAAAAATATCTACACCCTCAACAAAATAATTTCCTTCTAAAATTGAGTTTGAATTATTAGCTTCATTAATAGTTGTACCCCAAGCACGAATACCAAAAATATATGGAAGATTTTCATTTGCACTTGAACTTATTGAGATTATATTATTTGAAATAGTAGATTTTGACTGTGAATCTATATTTGTACTGCCAACCTTTGGATTATTATATAGAGTTGGCTCCATATATTTAAAATCAACACCAGAACCCACATTCCTCATAATATTATTTGAAATATTGCAATCTTTCCAATTTAATGCAAGGATTGACTGCTGAGTAATATTTTCAAAAGATATTATTTGTCACTTCTACATTTTCAAAATACACTCCATTTACAGCTGTATGATTTCCAACACCTCTATTTACATTTTTAAAAGTATTATTCGATATTTTTACATTTATGCAAGGTGTATCATCAAAAGCCGGATAGCCTACGAAAACTTCTGGGCTATACATAACATCAAGCTGAATAGCCTCTTTTCCACCGGAAATACCACCATCTTTATAACCTTCAAAGGTACAACCTGTGATTGTAGCACCATCAATACCACCAAGTTCAAGATGATGTGAACCAACATTATTAGTTATGGAAAGATTTTCGAGAGTTATATTTGTAGCGTGTGCAAACCTAAAGCTTGAAAATACCTTGCATTTTCCTTCGCCATATTTTTTGGCTTTCTGCATTTCCGTCCCATATTCCACCAACAATTTTAATATTCTTATATCCTGAATATCCATATAACTTATTTTCACCTTTTGGAAAGGCTGTTCTCAGCATACCACCCGAAAAGCTTTGCTTGATTATATGAGCGCCCTCAGCACAGATTTGTGTATTACTATAAATTTCAAGTGCAGAGGAGATAGTATAAGTACCCTTAGGGATAATAATTCTATACGGAACACTATCCATTGCAAAATCTCTTGCAACATCAAGTGCCTGCTGAACTTTAGCTGTAATATCCGAACCGTTTTTGGCTTCGATTTGAATATCAATAATTTTTATAGTTTTATCTGATACAGTATTTTGTGTAACTATTGATTTTGAAGTATCATTGTTTGTTTTTGCATTTGCAGTTATAGGCACTGCCTGAATCATAGTTGCTGCAACTAATGCTACTAAAATAATTTTAAATCGTTTCATTAAATCTCCTCGTAATCAAATATATAATAGCTTAAAAAAATCGTATAAACTTATTATATCCAAAATTTATATATTTTTCAAGAATTTGTTAATAAAAAAAATATGCAATTTATCACAAACTTTTCAATATTTTTTTGACATCGAACTGTCGAAACTTTGAATTTATAAAATCATTATGTTATAATTAAACTAATAGCTTTTATGGGGTGAACTTATGAAAAAACAATATCTTGACGAATCCTTTGAACTTTTACAGCAATTTCTCAGCTATATGCAAAATGTAAAAGGTCGTTCAGAAAATACAGTTAATGAATACTTTATTAGTTTGCGTACATTTTTCAGATATATGAAAAAACATAAGGGAATTGTTGATGAAAATATCGAAGAAGAAAAAAATCGCAATAGATGACATAGACCTTGATTTTATAAAGACAATCAGCTTTAATGATATAAGCTATTTTATGAACTATTGTATAAGTACACGAAATAATGGAGCAGCAGCTCGTGCAAGAAAATCTTGTGCAATAAGAGTTTTTTAACTATTTATATCAAAAGCTTAATTTAATTGACTACGACCCCTCAAAGGGACTTGATACACCAAAGCTATCAAAAAAATTGCCTAAGTTTCTCTCTTTAGAGCAAAGTATAGAACTACTTAATACCATCGATGGAAAGTACAAAAGAGCGTGATTATTGCATACTGACACTATTCTTGAATTGTGGTATGCGTCTTTCAGAACTTGTCGGAATAAATCTTACTGACATAAACTATGAAGAAAAAACCTTAAGGCTTTTTTGGCAAGGGCAGCAAGGAAAGAATAGTATATCTTAATGAAGCCTGCATATCTGCAATTAAGGACTATCTTCCCCTTCGACCTAACGGAAGTATCAAATCATCTAAAGATAAAAATGCTCTTTTCATCAGCAGAAATGGAAACAGAATAAGTCTAAAACTGTTCAATGGCTTGTCAAAAAATATCTTTCCGAAATCGGTCTCACATCTCCAAATGGCTCTACTGGATATTCTGTTCACAAATTAAGGCACACTGCTGCTACGCTGATGTATCAGCACGGAAATGTTGATATAAGAATACTCAAAGATATTCTTGGTCATGAAAGTCTTAGCACTACCGAAATCTACACACATCTTTCAAGTACTCAAATGGAAAAAGCGGCTGAAAGCAATCCTCTTGCAAAAATCAAAAAAAGAAAAGATTAAAAAGACAGCATAACTCGTCCAAAAAACGATTTATGCTGTCTTAATTTATAAGTACATTTTATTATTCAGCTATATCAGGATTACTATATCCACAGTGGCAAACTGAAACAAAATTATTGTTAAGCTTTCCGCACTGTGGGCATTTCCAAGCATTTGACTTAGGAATAAAGGATTTATCATCTTCCTTGATTTCCCCGAAATCAAAATCAAATGGCTTTGCTTCGCCACAACCACAAGTACCAACATAATTATGGTTATATTTTCCACATTTTGGGCATTTCCAAAACTTAGTCATATCAAATTCTTGCTTTTTTTCCTTTTCTTTCTCTTTCTTCTTGCGTCCGAAGAATGACTTCTTTTCTGGTTTTGCCGGAGGTGGTGTTGGAGCCTTAACTGGTGCCGGAGGTGGCGTTGGTGCCTTAACTGGTGCTGGAGGTGGTGTTGGTGTCTTAACTGGTGCTGGAGGTGGCGTTGGAGCCTTAACTGGTGCTGAAGGTGGCGTTGGAGCCTTAACTGGTGCTGAAGGTGGCGTTGGATCCTTAACCGGTGCTTGAGGTGATGTTAGTTCTGAATTTTTAGATGCTCTTGAAGCAGGTTTACCAAAGCCTAACTTATGTTCGCCAAACCTCAAACCACTAGCCTCTTCCTTATTCATAGAAGAAACTTCCATAGGTATAGGTTTTGGCATATCTGTACCAATTTCTTTTTTGAGGAGTTGATGCAATATCTGAAGCTTTCATTGGAGCAAATGGAGGAAGACTATTTGAATCATCAGAACTTAAACCGCCTGTAATTGGATTTACTGTAAATCCATCTGGTTTAATATATCCACATTTGCAATCAGTTATGAAATTAGCGTGTAAAGCACCACATTCAGGACATCTCCAAGCATTTGAAGGTGTTTCTTCTTGTACTTGATTTTGTTCAGTATTATCATCTGAAATAAAATCATTTAACGGCTTAGATGTACCGCAACCACAAGTACCAACATAGTTAGCATTTAAACGGCCACATGATGGGCAACGCCATTTATTGCTCATATCGACTTCTTGCGGAGTTTCTTCTTCGTTTTTATTTTCAAAAAAGGCGTGATTTTCCATGTTTTACAGGTATAGGAGGAATATCAGATTCGTTTACTTTAGACTTTGGTGCAACAGGCGTAGGTGCAGTTTCAACTGGCTTTTCGACCTTGATTGGCTTCTCAACTTCGACTGCCTTTTCAACCTCGACTGGCTTCTCAACCTTGACTGGCTTTTCAACCTCGACCGGCTTCTCAACCTCGACTGGCTTCTCAACCTCGACTGGCTTTTCAGGCTCACTTGCAACTTCAAAACCATATGGGTCTTCTTCATCAACAATAGCTTCTAATACATCATAATCTTCCTGAGCCTCTTTAATAGACTTCTGTATAAAATCAGGAATAATATTATAATCTGGTTCGGGTTCTTCTGTTGGAACAAAATCAATTGGAGCATTTATACCAGGAATAACTGGTCTTACAAGGCTTTGATATTCGTCCGAAGCGGTTTGAATATCAGAAACATCTATCTGTAATTTCTTATCAGCAGCTTTTGATTTTTCTGATGTTTTGCTCTGCTCTGCCTTTTCAGCAAAAGCTTCTGCTGGCTTTGCATCTTCAATTTTTTCAGCAGGAGATTTTACTTTTTTCAATAGGTGGCTCACCAATCTTAGGTTTTTCGATATTTGTAACAAGTACTATTGGTTCAGTGAACTTATTTTAGACTCTTTCTTTTCATCGAAATCAAGTATATCTGGTGATATATCAAGGAAATCAGGGTCCTCAGGTACGAAATCGAAAGCCACTCTTTTTTCTGCAATAGTTGAAATAAATTTTTTGCATTTAACATGGTCTGGGTGATTCTGATAGAATTTCAAAGCTCCTGGAGATTTCAGAACAGCACATAGAACAACATCATATTCAGAAGTAAAATCTAAATTATAGCCAAGCTCAACAGACTCAAGACCTTTAATTCTCCCATCCAAAGAATAGAGCATTTTGACCATTTGTTCCATATTCTTTTCTTTATCTTCATTGTCTTTGATTTTCCAAAAAACAATATGCTTTAACATATTGGTATCCTCCTAACAATAAAGTTTTTAAAACGATTTAAGCATCATAAATTTTACCATATTTTATCAATAATTTCAAGCACTTTTGAATAATTTTAATATATTTTAGAATATTTTTTTAATTTTAACTACAAAACTAATTTATTATTAAATTATTTATTCTCTCAAAGAAGTTTAGAAAGCTTTTCTGCACTCCTCATAAGTTCTGTAACATCATCAAAGTTATTTTTATAAATTTCAATAATCACATCTCCGTCATAGCTTATTTTTCTGCATTCTGAAAAAAACTCCTTATAATTAAAATCCCCATAAAATGGGAGCAAGCAATCTTTTTCCGTTAGTATGGTCATTGATATGAATATGTTTCAAGCTATTTCCCATTGAATCTAAAATTTCAAAAGGACTATATCCAGAACGCACTGCCTGTTTTAAATCAAGCGTAAATTTTGCACTATCTGGAATAATCTTTCTCATAGTTTTTATAAAATCCGGTGATGATGCACGAAACTTATTTACATTTTCGTGCAAAGTTTCTACCCCAAATTTTCTTCCCCTTTTCGCAATAATATCAAAGCGTTTGCAATATTCTTCATCAGAAAGATTATATCTATCTGGAAAAACTCCACCATGAAGTATGAGCTTTTTTGCCCCTAAAATCTGAGCTCCCCTATAAAATTTCTCGTAAAAATCTACAGTATCATAAAATCTTCGTCCATAGTTTGAGAAAAATAGAAATGGCTCCATTCCCGATAAAAATGGGTGTATAGACACAACCTCACAATTATTTTTCAGAATATATTCGTTAAGCTTTTCAAGATATTCGAGCTCAAGCTCAGAAAATGAGTTGAAGAAAATTTCTATTATGCGAAATCCGTTTTCTATAAGTGTAGCTACGGCTTTTTCTGTTTCCATAGGATATAAACAAGCTGTTGATGCACCAATTCTCTAAGTTTTCCTCCGATTTATAAACTTTATTATTATTTTATGATATATTCAGATTTAATTCAAGTCTTTTTTTGATATAACTCAATAAAATCTAAAGCTTCGCTCAAGCCTTTTCAAAGCACAGAAGGGTAGAAAAAATCCCCTGCTTTTCAGCAAGAGGATTTATTTAATTTATTAAGATTTTGAACTTGTTGAAGCCTTGCTTGATTCTGCACTTGAAGAACCATCTACTGCATAAGAATATTCTTCTGCCTGAATAAGCTTGTAATCTGATGGATAATCAAATTCTCCATCAGGAATTTCGTGTGTCATAGAAACAATTCTAAGGGCATAGTAATCATTACCATTAATGATTTTCATTCCCTTAAATTCCTTGTTATCGAAATAATATTTTACATGCTGTTCTTCGACTTTTTGAAGATTCTGATGAAGCGGAAGATGATTTATTTACTATGATTTTATACTCTTCATAGTCCATTTCTTTGTCACCAAATTTTTCTTTTTCCGCTCTTGAGCATTTCTATATCAGTAATATAGAAAAGCTTTGCAAGATATTCTGTATAGTTCTCTGCATAGCCTTTCTCAAACTTAGACCAAGTTATAGTCTTTTTTTGTATCATCAATAACATATCCCTTGTCATCTTTAACAATAGACTTACTAAGGTTATCCTTAGAATCACCTGTTGCCGCAGAAATATTATTTCCGTCACGAGTTATTATAACAACCTTTGATGAATTTGATGCTGTAGCAAACATATCAATTTCAAGGCGATACTTATCTTCATCAAGCTCTACAAAGAAATTATGTAAGCCATCTTTGAGCAAAGCTCCTGCATTTTTTTGCCATAGCTGCATTTGAAAGCTTATTTGTATCAGAAATTTCTGAAGAAGATGTTGTTTCAGATGAATTACTGCCTGAAGATGTACTCTCTGAAGAACCACTATTAGTTTCAGAAGAAGTCTTATTTTCTGAACTTGAAGAACTCCTGCTTTCACTATCTGATGCAGAGCTTGATATTCCACCTTCTGCTTTAGAAGCGTTTGTTTCTGTACCAGAATCATTATTACAAGCAGCAAAAGAAGTTAGTATAAGTGCTGATAATATAATTGCAAAAAATCTTTTCATTTTATTACTCCTACTTTCTTTAGTTTGATGAAGTTGAAGACGCTGTTGAAGAAGCAACTGAGTCCTCAGAAAGCTCACTTCTTTCTGTAAGTGTATAATCTGATGGATATTCAAAATCGGCATCACTTACATTTTGACTAAGCTCAATAATCATTGTTGTATAGTAATAATTGTTCTGTGTATGCTTTAATCCTGCTAACTTTCCATTACTATCAAAATAATATCTTGCTCTTTCAACCTTTTTTTTCTCCTGATGATTCAGCAGAAGATTCACTTGCAGATGAGTTACTTTCAGGCTCTTTATATTCTTCATAGTCATACTCTGTGCCATTTATTGTTTCCTTGCCACTTCCGCAAAGTTCAAGTGAGCTAATATAGAAAATATTTGCAGTATAAACTGTAAAGTTATCAACAAGATTATCTTCTACATTTGCCCATGTTACTGTCTTTTTTACTATCATCAACTTCATAGACCTTATTATCTTTAACAATTTGGAGATTTGTATCATAGTCTTCTGCGTCCATAAATGAAGAAATCTTATCGCCACTTCTCTTAACAGTATTTGTACCCTTAACGACCTTGCTATTTGTAGATTCTGTAAGATATTCAACAGAATACTTTATAAGATATTTTTCTGAATCCATAGTATTCATAAATTCCTGCAGAGCTGGCTTTAAGAGTGGTCCACAACCGCTTGGAATTTTCAAATCTGAAATTGAATACTTAGTAGATTGGCTTGTTTCTGATGATGTAGTACTCGATTCTGAATTTGATGTAGTCTTTGATTCTGTTTCTGATACAACACTACTTTCTGCGGAAGATGATGTATTAGTGGATTCAGCAGAAGATTCTACATCAGAGCCATTATTACAAGCTGTAAACGACATAGCAATCATTGCTGCCATAATTAGTGCAAGTGATTTTTTTATCAAATAAATAACCTCATTTCATTTATTGCATATTTCAACAAAAATTTTAGAAATCTATATTTTTATAATATCATTCATAAATTTGTGTGTCAATACAAAAAAAAAGAACAATTCGTAAATTATGAGTAATTAAAGCACCATTAATGAAAATAAAAAGAGCCTTGGCAAAAAACCAAAGCCCATATTGTTATATAAAATTTGACATTTCTAAATCTTTTTTTCAACCTTGAAATTATCTTTTTTCAAGCCTTGATATATAGGACTGAGAAATTTTCAGCTTATCTGCAACTTGTTTTTGAGTATGCTCGCACTCACCATTTAAACCAAAACGAAGCTCCATAATTTCTCGTTCTCTGCCAGAAAGCCTGCTTACTGCTTTAAGCAATAGCTTATGTTCAGATTCACGCTCAATATTACAGTTTACGCTATCCTCATCACAACTCAATATATCTGAAATAAGAAGCTCGTTGCCGTCCCAATCAACATTAAGTGGTTCATCTATGGAAATTTCGTTTTTTGCTGTGAGCTTTTTTTCTTAGAAACATAAGAATTTCGTTTTCAATACAACGAGAAGCATAGGTTGCAAGCTTAATATTTTTTTCGGGATTAAAGGTTCTCACTGCCTTTTATAAGACCTATCGTTCCGATAGAAATTAAATCCTCTACGCTTGCTGATTTTGATTCAAACTTTTTTTGCAATATAAACTACAAGCCTTAAATTATGTGTAATCAAAGTTTCTCTTGCCGATTCGTCGCCCTCGGCTAATTTTTTTCATCACAAGCTCTTCCTCATTCTTTTTAAGAGGTGCAGGAAGTGTTTCTGAACCGTTTATGTAATGAACCTCACCAAATTTTAAAAGTCTATGCTTTAGCAACTTAAATCTGATTATACATATAATTTTTTGAAAAATGTTCATACCGTTTTCCTCCGCTAATTTAATATAATTTCTGATGGAATTATTGCAGAAAAACTCTCTGATAACCTTCTGCTTGTTACAGCTATATATGCCTCTGACTCTATATTTTTTCCGTTTAAAATAACCTTTATAGAATCAGGCTTAAACGCTGGTAATAAACCCTCTCCACCTACGCTATTATATGGAACAAGTCTTATACCACTTACATAATCACAAGAAGTATCACTAACAGAAACAGTCTTTGCAAGATAATCAGAAATCTCACTTGGCAAAACTACTTCAAGCTTTTCTCTTTCTGCGACTATAACAGGTAAATTTGAGAATGGTTCTTTCAGCATATTCCCTGTGTCTGTCTTAGCGATAAGCTTAACACTTTTTCATTATTCTCAACCACAAGCCAACAAATTTCCTGACTTGCTAAAGAACGACCACTCACTCTGCAAATAATACGAATAATTATGTAACAGGCTAAAATTATCCCTACAAGCATAATCGGTGAAATATCTATATAAACAGCACCATTCCTTATAGCGACAGGTGGCGAAAACAGCATAAAAAAAGCAATACAAGCTCCGCAGAAACAAAAAGTTATAAGAAAATATGCTGATACTGCTTTCAAAAAGGATTTTCTGCTTGTCGGAAAAAATGTTGCAAAACCACCGCAAAAAGCCGTCACAAGACGAATTATAAGACTTAAAAAATTCATTCATCGGCGGTAGAAATATTACAAAGGACGAAGTCGCTCCAACCAAGCCTCCTAAAACCATTCTTCGGTATCTTGCCTTTAGCGAAAGAAATTTTCTTACCGACAACAACAGCATAAAGTCGATAATGAAATTTACGCAAAACAGTATGTCTATGTATATAACCCTATGCAAAAAATCACCCCCGACTGTGTTTATTATCTCACAGTCGGGGGCTGATTTTATTTTATATTTTAGAACCCAAACAATTACTTTCTTGTTCTGCCTATATCTTTTCTGTAATGAGCACCGTCAAAGCTGATTTTCTCAACAGCCGCATAAGCGTTATCAAGGGCTTTCTCAAGAGTTTCTCCCTTTGCAGTAACACCGATTACTCTACCGCCGTTTGTATAGAACTTTTTCCGTTCTCAAACTTAGTTCCTGCGTGGAAAACAACTGCACCGTCAACCTGACCGTTTTCATCAAAGCCGTCCATCTCGATACCCTTTTATATGCCTCAGGATAGCCACCACTTGCCATAACTATGCAAGCAGCATTATCCTTTGACCATTTGATGTCTACTTGGTCAAGCTTTTCATCAATAACAGCATTGACAATATCGACCAAATCGCTATCAAGAAGTGTAAGGACAACCTGTGCCTCAGGGTCACCGAAACGAGAATTGTATTCGATAACCTTAGGACCATCTGGTGTGAGCATAAGTCCAAAGTAAAGACAACCCTTGAAAGGTCTGCCCTCTTTGTTTATAGCCTCAACAGTTGGCATAAAGATTGTCTTCATACAAACTTCTGCCATATCATCTGTATAATAAGGGTTAGGGCTGATTGTTCCCATACCGCCTGTGTTAAGTCCCTTGTCACCGTCTAATGCACGCTTATGGTCCATAGAGGAAATCATAGGCTTGAGTGTCTTGCCGTCAGTAAATGCAAGAACAGAAACCTCAGGGCCTGTAAGAAACTCCTCGATAACAACATTGTTGCCAGATTCGCCAAATTTCTTATCTTCCATAATTTCCTTAACTGCGTCTTTAGCTTCTTCAAGACTCTGTGCAATAATAACGCCCTTACCAAGAGCAAGTCCGTCAGCCTTTATAACTGTTGGGAACTTATTCTGTTCCTCGATGTATGCAATAGCCTTTTCAGGGTCAGAGAAAACCTCATAACCAGCAGTTGGAATGTTATATTTTTTCATAAGGTTCTTAGAGAAAACCTTACTGCTCTCGATTTCAGCAGCCTTTGCAACAGGACCGAAAGCTCTGATTCCCGCATCATTAAGAGCGTCAACAACACCTGCAGCAAGTGGGTCATCAGGTGCAACAAAAACAAGGTCTATATTCTTTTCCTTAGCGAAAGCAATTATATTCTCTTTATCCATAACGCTGATATTAACACACTCAGCGTCCTTCGAAATACCGCCATTACCTGGGGCACAATAAATTTTTCCTGCTTTAGGACTTTCCTTTAATTTCTTGATAAGTGCGTGTTCTCTGCCACCGCTTCCAAGCATAAGTATATCCATTTTATATACCTCTTTTCTATGAAGTTAAGGTTTTTATTAGTGATGGAAAAGTCTGATTCCTGTAAATGCCATTGCGATATTGTACTTATTACAAACCTCAATAACATTATCATCACGAATAGAACCACCTGGCTGTGCAATAAATTCTACACCACTCCTGTGAGCTCTTTCAATATTGTCACCGAATGGGAAGAAAGCGTCTGAACCAAGAGATACTCCACTGAATGTTTTGAGCCATTCCTTTTTCTCCTCACGAGTAAGTGGTTCTGGCTTTTCTGTGAAGAACTGTTCCCAGATACCGTCCGCAAGAACATCTTCGTAATCATCAGAAATATAAACATCAATAGTGTTGTCACGGTCAGGACGGCGAATATCCTCCTTGAATGGAAGTGCCATAACCTTTGGATTCTGGCGGAGATACCATATATCAGCCTTGTTTCCTGCAAGTCTTGTGCAATGGATTCTTGACTGCTGACCTGCACCAACACCGATAGCCTGTCCGTCCTTTGCATAACAAACAGAATTGGACTGTGTATACTTAAGTGTAATCAAAGCAATAATCAAATCACGCTTTGCCTCATCAGTGAAAGTCTTGTTGTCTGTTGGGAAGTTCTTGAGCAACTCCTCGTCAATCTTGAGGCTGTTTCTGCCTTGCTCAAAAGTAATACCATAAACCTGCTTATGTTCAATAGCTGCTGGAACATAGTTAGGGTCAATCTTAACTATGTTATATGTTCCTCTTCTCTTGCTCTTAAGGATTTCAAGTGCTTCATCTGTATATCCAGGGGCGATGATACCGTCAGAAACTTCACGCTTGAGAATTAAAGCTGTTTCCTTGTCGCAGACATCAGAAAGAGCCGCCCAGTCACCGTATGAGGACATTCTGTCCGCACCACGAGCCTTTGCATATGCACTTGCAATAGGAGAAAGCTCTAAATCGTCAACAAAATAAATCTTCTTGAGAGTATCAGAAAGTTCTGTTGCAACGGCTGCACCAGCTGGGCTTACATGCTTAAAAAGACGCTGCTGCTGGAAGTCCTGTTGCTGCTTTAAGCTCTGAAACCAACTGCCAGCTATTGAAAGCATCAAGGAAATTGATATAACCAGGCTTACCATTGAGAACCTCGATAGGTAAATCTGCTCCATTTTCCATAAAGATTCTTGATGGCTTCTGATTAGGGTTACAACCATATTTGAGTTCTAATTCGTTCATTCTGTTCATTCCTTTTATTATGAATTTTTTGTTTACGATACGGGATTCAGTCTTGCCTGTTTTGATGTCAATATATCTTGCAAAGAATGAAACCTTATTATCAGGATTAAGGCTTTCCCAAACCTGCTTTGTAAATTCGTCAATATCACCTGAAAGCTTTATACGCTTTGGCTCACCCTTAAATGACGGAATAGGATTGCCGTCATGCTCATATGTATGAATAAAGTGTCCCTCGCCAGAAATAGGCTCTGCATACTCATAGAAAAAATCTGAGTACAGCTTTTTCTCTGTTATTATCACTCTTGAGAATAGACATTTTATATGAGAATGTTCCGTTGTGACGATTTACGATACCCGAAATTCTCGGTGTAAAATTCGGGGGGTCTGGCTCGAATGTACGAGTTCTTAGAGCGTCCTCAAAGGATTTTCCCTCAAGAATAAAATCACGAACAGTATCCGTCTGGTCGCCGTTTGTGACAACTGTTGTTTCACCGATTTCTCTTACTGGTGCATAGATAATCAAAGATGGGTCTTGAAGCTTTGATTCATCGAAAGCCTTTGTTTTAAGGTCTGCACCCTCAGCAACAAAAAATTCTGTTACGGCTGTTTTCGCTTCTGCCCATAATGAAATAGCCGATAACTATTTTCTCGCCATCATCACTTTTTCCTATAATAATTCCTCTGCCTGGATATGTGTTTCCGCTTAATTCTTCTTTAATATCTATCATTTTCGACTTCCTTTCGTTTACTATTTTATGCTTTTTCACCCATTGGGTAATTACTTCCTCCGCGTGAATAAAAGTCGGTTTAGAATATCGAGGTTTTGCTTGCAAAACCGACTACGCGTCTTGGGGGCGGCGGCTCGCCGCTTTAAAAAGGCTTGAGCGAAACTTTTAACTGTCTTAAATTAAGTTAGTTAACAAATCGTAGGGGCGAACTGTGTTCGCCCGTTCAGTAGCACATTTTTCATTACTTACTACGAATATGAACCTTTCCATCTACAACTTCAAGTCTATCCTGACAGAAAAGTGACACTGCCTCTGGAAGAATCTTCCACTCACACTGTTCCATAACTCTGCGTTGAAGTGTTTCAGGTGTATCGTCCTCAAGAACATCAACAGCCTTTTGCAAAATGATAGGTCCACCATCGCATACCTCATTTGCAAAATGAACTGTCGCACCTGTAACCTTAACGCCCTTTTCAAGTGCTGCTTCGTGAACTCTAAGTCCATAAAAACCTTTTCCGCAGAATGACGGAATAAGTGCAGGGTGAACATTCATTATTCTATTAGGATATGCACGAGAAACCATCTCATCAAGAATAATCATAAAGCCGGCATAAACAATCAAATCAGCCTTTTCTTCTTGAAGAAGTCTTAAAATCTCCTTGCTATAAGAAACGGAATCAGGATATTCCTTTCTCGGGCAAACTATTCCCTTGATGTTATGCTTTTTTGCTCTTTCAAGGGCATAAGCACCCTCTTTAGATGCTATAACGCAAGTAATATTGCCACCCTTGATTATTCCGCTCTCCTGTGCGTCTATCAAAGCCTGAAGATTAGTGCCTCCGCCAGAAACGAGAACAACTATATTTTTCATATTATACTCTCCCGAAAATTAGCAGATGATAACGCCCTCGTCACTTTCAACAAGCTCACCAAGAACATAAGCTTCTTCGCCTGCTGCCTTGATTGCTGCGATAGCCTTATCTGCATCAGCCTTGTATACTACAACTGTCATACCCACGCCCATATTAAATGTATTGAACATATCGTGCTCAGGAATGTTACCAACCTTAGCAATCAAATCGAATATTGGAAGAACCTGTACATCAGCTCTTGCAATCTTAGCAGAAAGTCCCTTTGGAAGTGAACGAGGAATATTCTCATAGAAGCCGCCGCCAGTGATATGAGAAATAGATTTAACCTTAACTGCGTCAAGTAAAGACTGAACAGCCTTAACATAAATCTTAGTAGGTGTAAGAAGTGTTTCGCCAAGAGTTGCACCAAGCTCATCATAATATGTAGAAAGAGTTTCCTCATTTACATAGAATACCTTACGGACAAGTGAAAAGCCGTTTGAGTGAACACCGCTTGATTTAATACCAATCATTACATCTCCGGCTTTTTTGTGTTGATGGGTCAAGAATCTTGTCCTTATCTACAACACCAACAGAGAAACCAGCAAGGTCATATTCATCAACTGGATAGAAACCAGGCATTTCAGCAGTTTCTCCGCCAATCAATGCACAACCACTCTGAATACAGCCTTCTGCAACGCCAGAAACGATTGAAGCAACCTTCTCAGGAACATTCTTACCTACTGCGATATAGTCAAGGAAGAATTGTGGCTTTGCACCGCAGCAGATGACATCGTTTACGCACATAGCAACACAGTCAATACCAACTGTATCATGCTTATCCATAAGGAAAGCAATCTTCAGCTTTGTGCCAACACCGTCTGTACCGGAAACAAGAACAGGCTTTTTGATATTCTCAACATCAAGCTCGAAAAGACCGCCAAAGCCGCCTATTCCTGAAAGAACACCAGAAGTCATTGTCTTAGCGACATGAGCCTTCATAAGTTCAACCGCCTTGTAACCTGCTGTAACATCAACACCTGCAGCCTTATAGCTGTCACTATAGCTTTTCATATTGTACCTCCGAAAAATATATTTTAATTATTTTACCAAACAAATTTTAGCTTAGAGTTTCTTTGAATACTTATCCTCGTGTGATTGTCTTGAAGCCTCTATCGGATAATCTCCGCTGAAGCAAGCATCGCAGAAATCAATCTTACATTCATCAGCAATTTTATGCAAACCGTTTATGCTTAGGAAACCAAGAGAATCTGCACCGATTTCAGCACACATCTCATCAATGCTCTTATGTGCAGCTATGAGATTATCTGTGCTGTCAATATCTGTGCCAAAATAGCAAGGATGCTTAAATGGTGGAGAAGAAATTCTAAGATGAACTTCCTTAGCTCCTGCTTTCTTTAGCATTGAAACAATATGCTTACTTGTTTCGCCTTTAACGATAGAGTCATCAATGAGAACAATTCTTTTGCCCTGAACATTTGATTTCATAGCGTTAAGCTTGATTCTCAAGTTATATTGAGCGTGTTTTTTCTATTGTTGTGGGCTCTGCCGATAAATCTGTTCTTTACAAGTCCAACGCCATATTGAATACCAGATTGCATTGAATAACCGATAGCAGCGTCAATTCCGCAGTCAGGAACAGCACATACCATATCAGCCTCAACAGGGTGTTCCTTAGCAAGCTCAATGCCTGCTCTCTGTCTTGCAATATTTACGCACATACCGTCAAGAACTGAATCAGGTCTTGCAAAGTATACGAACTCAAAAGACATAGGCTTGTCTTACCACCACAATTATTCTTATAGCTGTGTACGCCCTCATCATCAATTACAACCATTTCGCCCGGTTCGACATCTCTTACAAATTCTCCGCCAAGGCTATCGAAAACGCAAGATTCGCTTGTGATAATATAATTCTTACCAAGCTTACCAATGCAAAGTGGTCTGAATCCTCTCGGGTCACGCACGCCAATTAAGCGTGATGGTGCCATCATTACCATTGAATATGCACCCTTGATTTTATCCATAGCATTCAGAACGGCTTCTTCTATGCTTGCAGTTTCAAGTCTTTCTTGAGCTATGATATATGCGATAACCTCAATATCACTATTTGATTGGAAAATCGCACCGCCACGATGAAGATGTTCTCTAAGCTCAGAATAATTAGTCAACGCACCATTAAGAGCAAGTGAAAGCTGACCATTAACATATCTCATAAGAAGAGGCTGAATTGATGTTCTGTCATTTGCAACAGATGCTGTTGTATGACGAACATGACCAAAGCAATTTTAGCTTTTTTAAGTCTTGAAAGCTCCTTTTCAGGGAGAGCCTCTGGCACAACGCCAAAACCCTTGACAACGCTCATATTGCCGTTATCGTTTATTGCAATACCAGCACCAAGAGTTCCTCTGTGCTGTAAAGCATAGAGTGCAAGATATGTTTCATCTATAATATCAGTTGTATCATTTCCGAAAATACCAAACACACCACATTCATCGTGGATTTTATCCTCAATAAATAAATCTGTCATTATTTTAACTCCTATTTATTTCAAGGTGAATCGAAATAATCAGTTCTTGCCCAAAAGTTCCTTAACCTTATCTTGAATAGCCTTGTCCTTAGCCTCTACGCCATTCTTCATCTTGACCTTCTCGTCCTCAAGCTTTTTAGCAAGCTCGTCATCAGAGAGTGCAAGCATCTGTACAGCGAGGATTGCAGCATTTGCAGCACCGTCAATAGCTACTGTTGCAACAGGAATACCAGAAGGCATTTGAACAGTTGCGAGAAGTGCGTCAAGTCCGTCAAGAGTTGAGGACTTTATCGGAATACCGATTACAGGAAGTGTAGTATTAGCTGCAAGAACTCCGCCGAGATGTGCAGCCTTACCTGCTGCTGAAATAATTACACCAAAACCGTTTGCCTTAGCTGTTTTGGAGAAATTTTCCGCAGCCTCAGGTGTACGGTGAGCGGACATTACATGAACCTCAAACGGAACTCCGAAAGAATCAAGAGTTTTTATTGCTCCTGAAACTGTTGGAAAATCGCTGTCGCTTCCCATAATAATTGCTACTTTTTTCTTTTCTGACATTTTAATCTATCCCCTTTTTAATAATTTATGATTTATCAAGGCTGCATTTTGCAAAGTGAAAACTCATTAAGATTTCCTCTCCATTTTCCGGAAGAAACCTAAGAATAATTTTCTGCCCTCTTCCATAGGCATATCATTTTCATAGAGGGCAAGCTTTGGATTTTCCTCTGTTAATACGCCTATTTCTGTATGTAATATATCATCATTCCAAAATGCCTGCACAACAGATATGGAACTATAATCATAACCTTTATAATCTTCTAAATTAAGATTAGATTCGCAATATTCAACAAATTGTTGAGTAAATTTATACACAGGGTTTCCTCTTTTACTTCATAATAAACAACACAAGGCTGTGGATATGCTCCACAGCCTTAGTTGTTATCTGTTTTTGAATACACTTATACATACTTTTCCGAAAATTGAATTTTCACGCAATGTAAAGTGCATTGTCATAACCTCCGAGAATTAGTTTTTCAGCTATTCGTTTCAGTTGTTTGAGCCTGCTGTTCAGACTTCGGGGAAATATCTATATTTTTATCCGAAACCATTTCTTTCAATGTTGCGGCAAGAGTTGCCATAGATTGAATCTCGGACGGAATAATAATCTTTGTTGCTCTGCCGTCGGCAGCCTTTTCAAAAAGCTTCAAGGCTCTTAAGTGCAATAACCTTATCTGTTGGAGAAGCTTCGTTCAACATCTTCAAGCTATCTGCATAAGCCTTTTGAACTGTCATAATAGCCTCAGCTTCACCCTGTGCCTCACGAATCTTACTCTCCTTGATAGCGTCAGCCTTGAGGATAGCAGATTCCTTTAAGCCCTCGGAAACAAGAATCTGAGAACGCTTGTCGCCCTCTGCGTCAAGAATCTTTGCTCTTCTTTCACGCTCTGCTTTCATCTGCTTTTCCATAGCAGCCTGAATTTCTCTTGGTGGAAGAATATTTTTAAGCTCAACACGCTTAACCTTAATGCCCCAAGCGTCTGTTGCTTCATCAAGAATAACCTGAATCTTAGTGTTAATAACATCTCTTGAAGTAAGAGTATTGTCGAGCTCAAGGTCACCTATGATATTACGGAGAGTTGTTGCAAAGGTTTTCAATAGCTGCAATAGGATTTTCAACACCATAAGCATAAAGCTTAGGGTCTGTGATATAGAAGTAAACAACAGTATCAATCTGCATTGTTACATTATCACGAGTAATAACTGGCTGAGGTGGAAAATCTACAACCTGCTCTTTTTTAAAGAAACTCTTTTAGCGATTCTTTCGATAAAAGGAATCTTCAAGTGCAAACCTGTTGACCATGTTGTTTTATAAGCACCAAGTCTTTCTATAACATATGCGTGTGATTGCGGAACAATCTGAAAGTTTTTTTATAATAATAATAATTAGGATAATTGCAAGAATCAAAAGCACCCAACCTATCGGTTGCATAAATAACACTTCTTTCTTAAAATTTATTATTTCTTAGTTTCTACGATTAGCTTTACTCCTCTATACTTTTAATATAAACCTCAGTATTTTCGGGAATAATCTCATCATTATCTGCGACAGCACTCCATACATCGCCCATAACTTTTACTCTGCCGACCTCTTTTCTACCGTTTATCTGCGTAAGAACTGTACCTGTTTTTCCGATAAACATATCTGCATTTGTTGCAGTTTTTTCAAATTTCATTAGCTTTTTGGCAAGTGGTCTTGTAAGTATAATTGCAACAGCCGTTACCACTAAGAAAATTATAATCTGCAAGTAAATCGGGGCATCACAAAATTCTGCAATAATAGCAGCAATGCCACCCAAAGCCATCCAGATAGCTGTCAGCTGAACAGATGTAATAAATTCAACAAAGCATGAACAGATAATCACACATAGCCAAATCCAAGGCATTTGCTCTTCCATATTCTCACCTCACAATCAGGATAACATTCATTTCATATCAAGCAACACACCTCGATATGAAATAACCGCTATACAGTTGAATACAAGGCATTGATTTTATATAGATTTATTTTACCATATATGCTGTAAAAAAATCAAATAATACATAAAAAAGCTAATTAAAAATTATTTTAATATTCTATTTTATGGAATCCAAAAAATCGCCGGCAAAATAAACGGCGTTGAAGAAATTATTGTATTGCATAAAAATACTTTCCAAAAACTTGTATTAATATTTTCTCTATTTTTAATATATACTTTCATATTTACTATTAAGGTAATTATAAATAATATGCCAATTAGTATCAATGAAATATTGAAATACATAATATATGTATTTCTCATATCATTCGTACTATCAAGATTTTGCATAATATTCAGCACAATAATTCTGCCAATACCTGAAATAATTGAAATTAAAACTGCATTTATAATTGTTAAAATTATAATTTCCTTAAAAATCTTCATTTTTTCTTTCATAATTTTTCTCCATAAATTTTTAATATATGTTAAAACAGACTGCTAAAATATATTGAGTAAACCACATTATAAAAAGTATATTAAAGCCAAGTATTGCTAATACAGTATACTTCATTATATCAACTTCATATTTCTTACGAAGCCAACCATTTAAAATACATACATTGATTAAAACAATACCTATAATATAAAGAACCAAAATCAAATACATCATATAATAAGAATCTGCTGGTCCATATACATACATACATTCTTTTGATGGATATATGAAATCATCTAAGCCCATTACAAAATTAAAAGCAGATTGAAAAAACCAATATATCAAGCTCATAAAAAAAATCAAGTAAAAATATTGCCGTATATTTTTTGCGTTTTTTTCATAATCAATCATCCCTATATTTAAATTTCTATAAGATATAAATATCAAATTATCATTAATAAAAAAGATTATATCACTTATACTAAACTTTTTCAATAAATTTATTAGTCTTTAAATAAAATTATATTATATCAGAACTAAAAAGTATATTTTTTAAAAAATTCTCTAAAATATTTCAAATTTCACCCAAAAAGATGCTATAATATGATTGTTATATCTACAAAATATGTAAAATCAAATTTTAAGTATATATCATGAGGTGTAAACTATGGATTTTGACGCATTTACAGGTGGCGTAGAGCCAGGTGGTCTGCGAAATAAAAGCGATATATGTATCCTTATCTGTTATCTTATAAATTCAGCAAATCGACCACTGAAAAAAGATGATATTGTTTCCGTCATAGTAAATAACGGTCTTGCAAATTATTTTGAAACGAATGACGCAATGTATGACCTCCTCCAAAGTGGAAATATTGCAGAATTTGAGAATACGAAAGATTATTATATTCTTACTGGCAGAGGAAAAATGATTGCAAACCAGCTTGATACCACATTACCATTTACAACAAGAGATAAAGCACTTTCCGCTTGTATATCACTTCTTGCCAAGCAAAAGCTTCAAAAAAGAAAATCCCGTTAAGGTTGAAAAGCTTGAAACCGGCGGATATAATGTTTCTTTCTCAATTACTGACGAAAGTATGACACTTATGAGCTTTACAGTATTTATGCCTGACTATTCACAGGTTAATCTGATAAAGCGTTCATTCTATAATGACCCACAATATATTTATACTGTTCTCTGCTTGCCGCTCTCACAGAAAATCGTGAAATGATAAAAGACTCTCTTGATAAGCTGATAGCAAAATAAACTTTCTTTTAACATATCAGTTGAAGCAACAGCATAGCTGTAACCCCAGGAATACCAAGAGTAGATGAAATTCCAAGCGAGAGCGGACTTATAGGTATGCTTACGCTTGTAAAAATAGAAATTATATTTATCACAAGCATACACGCAGGACCTAAAAAGCAAACCCAAAAGAGTTGAACGGATAGGGTGTTTTGATTTCATAATCTTTCGTATAGCAACTAAAGCCAAGAATACTCCAACACATATCAACAAAATAGCCCACCACGGCATAAAATCAACCCCTCGTACACTTTTTTTACAATGTATGAGGGGCTGTCTTTTTTTATGCAGAAAATTTATATCGGAACAGTGTTATTTTCGTCATAAATTCCATAATATATGCTAATAGCTGATGATACCGCAAGACTAATTAAGATATAATCCTCATTTAAAATTTCAAGCTCATGACATTCACCAAGCTTACACCAGCTATGCTTTTTGATTAGCAACTATATTTTTGCTGTGGTCTGTTAGTTTATAATCTCCTGTTAATAATACACCATCAAAATATACGCTTGCTCCATAGATTGCCATAGGCGATTTTGCTTGAGGCGTCATTATAAATATAATTCGTTTTCTGCCAATTCTCACCCTGAAATGTGGAAATGCAAAAGGAGATGAGGTTATTGCAACAAATTCTTCACCATTCATATTTGAGATTGCCATTTTCTGATTATTACCAGAGATTTCGCCAGAAACCTTAAAAACTTCATTGCCATTGAAGTCAAATATCGCAAGTCGTGAATCAACATCAGAATTATCACGAATTATAAAATATTTCATAATGCTCACCTCCAAGTAATAAATCATTCAGGAAAATATTTCAGTGTAATAAGCTTTAATGGTATGTGAGTAATTCTCGAAATTTCTACAACGCTAAGTCCTTCATATGTTGAAAAGGTTTCATCTTGTAGGAGAAGATTAACAGCAAACAAATCTGCTTCACGCTCATATTTTGATGTGCAAAGATGCGTTCTGCTATTAAGGCTGATTGAATTTGTTTCACTATGTAAAATTATATGTCCTAATTCGTGAGCACATACTACTTTTGCTTCATCTTCATCAACGGTATTATTTATCACAACAACAAAGCTTTTTAAAATTTTTTATAAAAAAGCCACGAACACAATCGGGCAATTCCTGATATATAACATTAATGCCGAGATAATCACAAAGCTCAAATGGCGAATCAGTATTATATCTCTTAACTAGATTTGAGGTTATTCTTTCGATATTCTCCATATCTAACCCCCGTTACGGTTCCGACTATTCACCGCAACGGCAGCAGCAACTCTTATTGCATCAATAATCTTTCTTCTGTCATCGTCGGTTATCGGTTCACCATCAAACATAAGACCACTCTGGTTAGCAAGCATTTCAGTAAATTCGTCTATAACTTCACTAACATTACGGTTTTCATTCTGATTTAAAGATTTGCCATCATCTAAACCAAGAAGATAGTCTGTAGTAGTATTTAACACAGCACAAATTTTTAAAAGCATTGTGCTGTCTGGCTCTCTTCTGCCCTGCTCATACATTCCTACCGCTGAAGACGCCACACCTAATTTATTAGCAAGCTCTCTTTGTGTAAAACCACATCGTTTTCTGCAATCCTTTAGTCGTTCTGAAAATACGCTCATAGATGCCACCTCTTAAAAATATTATAACCATAGTAAATTACGATTATTTTACAACACATATATTATACCACACATTATGTGTAAAATCAACAGTTTATAAAAAAATTTTTAGCGAACAAATTTTTGAGAAAACTATTGACATTTATTAATTACTTTGATAAAATTAAACTATAAAGAGAACATAAGTTTGTTTTAGTTTGATGTTCTCTTTTATTTTTTGAAATTTTATAACACATTTTGTGTATATAAGGAGGATTCTTTATGAATTATAATGAGATGGCAAGAGAATATAAGATAACCGCTAACGAACTTTTAAAAAAAAATAGAAAATCTAAAAATTGAAAAAAAGGGCAGCTATGGTATTCAGCTTAACGAGCTTAATCACAGAATTAAAATGTTAGAGGAAATGTATGTTGATTGCGATTTCACCGCAAGGGTTATGAAAGCTCGTGCAACAAAGAATCTAAAAAATTAAACTTATTATAGGTGGTCAAAATGCGTAAAAAACTTCTTTCCATATCCAATGAAATTGACAATTATACATCGTTTATAAAGTATCAAAGCAAAGGGACAAACTTAGGCAGGTTAAATGAATATAAAGACGGACTTCGTAAAATAATAGACAATGAACTTACTGAAAAACAGCGTTTTTGCTTTTTTATCAGCGTTATTATGAAAATCAAAGTATAAAAGAAATCTCAAATATTCTTGGTATAGCTGATGCAACTGTTTATAAGCATATACGCAATGCTATGAAAACAATAAAAAGCTTTGTTGCAATTTATGGAGATGAATATTTTAAATAAAGCCTGTCAATATTATTATCAGGCTTTATAAGCATTATTCAAAACGCATAACAAAGGAGGTCATTTATTATGATGGATAAAATAGCACTTATACTTCTAATAATCGGAGGTCTTAACTGGGGCTCTGTCGGAATTTTCCAATTTGATATTGTTGCCTGGATATGTGGCGGTCAGACTGGAATTGTTAGTCGAATAATCTATACACTGGTTGCTCTCTCAGCAATATGGTGTATATCACTTCTTTTTAGGGACAACACCGAAGCAGGAGATTCCAACCACGCTAAAGAGCAATAAATCCGACATAGTGCATAAAAATAGCGGAGTAACATAATCAACAGTTACTCCGCTAATTTTTATTATTTACTGATTAAATCTCTTGTATCTCTTGCGATAAGAAGTTCTTCATTTGTAGGAATTACAAAAACTTTAATGGTAGAATCTGGTGAGAAATAAGACCGCCCTTGCCTTTGATTGTTTCATTATTAATCTTTTCATCAATCTTAACGCCCATATACTCAAAGTATTTGCATACACCTGTTCTATGGCTCGCCTGATTTTCACCTATACCAGCTGTAAATATGATAGCTTCACAACCACCGAGAACTACCATATAGCTTCCAATAAACTTAGCAATTTCATATTCAAGCATTTGATGCGTAAGTATTGCTCTTGGATCACCCTTTGCTGCTGCTGCACAAATATCTCTGTCATCACTTGAAATTCCAGAAACACCAAGCATACCAGACTTTTTATTGAGAAGGTCGCTCATCTCAGATGGTGTAAGACCTTCCTTTTCAGCAATAAATGTAACAACAGACGGGTCGAGTGTACCTGTACGAGTACCCATCATAAAGCCATCGAGAGGTGTAAGTCCCATACTTGTATCTACAACCTTGCCACCATCAATAGCTGTTATAGATGAGCCATTACCAAGATGACAGCTTATAATCTTTGTATCCTTAATATCCTTGCCAAGAAGCTCTGCACACTTTCCGCTGACATATCTGTGTGAAGTTCCGTGGAAACCATAGCGGCGAATACCATACTTTTCATAATATTCGTAAGGAACAGGATACATATAAGCCTTAGGTGGCATTGTTGAATGAAAGGCTGTGTCAAATACAGCAACCTCTGGCAAATCTTTGCCAAAAACATTTCTGCAAGCAACAATACCCTCAACATGAGCTTTATTATGGAGAGGTGCAAGCGGAATGAGAGATTCTATTCCCTTGATGACATCATCATCTATAAGGACAGATTCTCTATAAAGTGAGCCTCCCTGAACAACTCTATGACCAACAGCGGCAATATCAGAAATATTCTTAATAACTCCGTTTTCAGGGTCAAGCATAGCCTTTACAACACAGTTAAAAGCGTCTGTGTGGTTATTCATAGGAAATGGCTTGTCCTTAATCTGAAAACCAGTATGTGACTTAAAAGTAAAGATGCTACCATCTGAACCAATTCTCTCACAAATACCCTTTGCGAGAACTTCTTCGTTCTCCATATTTATAAGTTGGAACTTTAATGAAGAACTTCCTGCATTAATAACGAGAATATCCATTATAAATACTCCTTTTTTGTTGCAAATTTCTTTTTTAATTTATTATAATAATAATACATTCTACGGAACATTTCAACTTTTTTTTGATATGAGGGGTGATTTTTTTGAATCTTTTTTCTGTAATCAGCGAATTTAACCCATTTCACAACGGACACAAATACCTTATAAAATCTATGCGTGAGCAAGGTGCAACTCATATTGTGGCAATTATGAGCGGAAACTTTACCCAACGTGGCGAACCTGCAATTATCAGCAAATATGCAAGAACAAAATCTGCTCTCGAAAATGGTGTTGACCTTGTAGTATTAATGCCAGTGACATATTCCACAGCCAGTGCAGAAAGCTATGCCTTTGGTGGAGTCACCATTGCAGAAGCCTTAGGCTGCTGCAATTCACTTTTCTTTGGCAGCGAATGTGGTGATATTAAAAAATTAGAAAAAAAATATGCGAAACTTTTGAAAGTATAAAATTTAAAGCTTGGTTTGCCGGATATGTTTCAAGCAATGAGAGCTATGCACGAGCAATAGAACTATCGCTTGCAAATATGCTCGGAAATGAATATGCTGATATTATTCGTGCTCCGAATAATCTTCTTGCGGTTGAATATGTCAAGGCTATTCGTGATATAGGTAGTTCACTTATACCAAAAACAATCATAAGAAGTGGTGTTGCACACGATTCTCAGACTCTAACGAAAACTATGCCTCTGCATCATTTATACGCTCTTTGATTAAATCTCATTCAAACTATGAAAAAATTCATCCCTGAAAAAAAAGTTACGAAATCGTTTGTAATGCTATTCGTCAAAAAGCTGCTCCGGTAGATTTTTCAAACCTTGAAAAGCTTATCATTTATCGCCTTAGAACTATGACAGAAAGCGAATATAAGCAACTTCCAAATATCAGTGAGGGCATAGAAAACAGATTGCGAAATGTTTCCCTAAATGCAACAAATCTTGAAGAACTTTTTGATAAAATTAAAACAAAACGCTATCCTAATTCAAGGCTAAGAAGGCTTGTTTTAAGAGCCTTGCTTCATATTACCGAAAGCGATAGTTCTATACCTCCACAATATATCCGTGTGCTTGGCTTTAATGAAAAGGGTAAGGAAATTTTGCGAGAAATGCGTAAAACAGCAAAGTTGCCAATAGTCATGAAAGCTCAGGATATAAAAAGAGCTTAGCCTTGAGGCAAGACGACAGTTTGAATGTGAAAGCATAGCTGATGATATTTACGCTCTTGCATTACCCAAAACAGGAAAATTCGGCAAAAAATTTTACGGAGAATATAATTATAAGATAATTATGCTTGATTTTACTAAGTTAAATATGGACGAAATCCAAGCCTACTGCAAAAGTGATAAGGCTATCATAAATTTTCAACTTCTTCCGTCTTTTATGATAATACAAGAAATTGCTATAATCCTTGCAAGCTATGGAGTTACAGAATTTTCTGCTGAAGATGTAAAGGAGCTTTTCACTGCACTTGATATGCACAATGAGAAAGGCAGAAGTATAATTCCTTCACGCAAAAAAATTACTGGTGTTCTTGAAACTCAGCCACGAAATTCCATTATCACATTAACAGAAAAAAGACGGATTTTCACTGTAACAAAATTTGATGATTCGGGTTATCGTTGCGAAATTGAAAGATTAGTGGCGAGCCGCCACTCCCAAAACACATTCCACTAATTAAAAAGAATTTAATATAAAAATGAATTAAGTCCGCTTAACATTCACATACTCTATATATTAAGGAGTGATTTTTGAATGTTAAACGGACTTTATGATTCGAAAAAAAATTATAAAAATCTAATAGGCGGCGATTGGCTTTTTCGCAACAGATAATGCTAATCTCAAAATCTTCTCCCCTATTGACGGTTCATTGATTGGTACTGTTCCTGCAATGAGCTGTGAAGATATAGATTATGCTATGAATTTTGCCAAAAAATCTCAAAATTTATGGCAAGAAACACCTATGTATATGAGAGCAGAATATCTCTATCGTGCCGCAGACCTATTAAAAGAATACAAACAGGTTATTTCTCATGTTATAACTATGGAAATCGCAAAAGACAAAGTCTCTGCCGAAAGCGAAGTAGAACGCACTGTGGATTTTCTGAGATATACTGCTGATATAGGCAAGTCCCTTGAGGGAACATCTGTATATGGAGAAAATTTTCCAGGCGGAAGTAGAGACAAGCTTTCATATATCACAAGAGAACCTCTTGGAACAGTTCTTGCAATTTCTCCATTCAATTACCCTGTAAATCTTTCTGTATCCAAAATTGCACCCGCACTTATGGGCGGAAATACTGTTGTTTTAAAGCCACCCTCTCAAGGCGGTATAAGTGCCTTATATCTTGCCTTGGTATTTAAAGAGGCTGGTTTGCCCGACGGTGTTCTTAATACTGTTACAGGTAGTGGCTCGGAAATTGGCGATTACCTCATAACACACCCTAATATTGATTTTATAAATTTTACAGGAAGTACTGCCGTTGGTCATCATATTGCAAAGACTTGTGGAATGATTCCGATTATGCTTGAACTTGGTGGAAAAGACGCCGCAATTATCCTTGATGACTGCAATCTCGACTATGCCGCAGAACAGTGTGTCGCTGGTGCGTTCTCTTATTCGGGTCAAAGATGTACCGCTGTAAAACGCATACTTGTTATAGAAAGCATAGCTGACCAATTTGTTGCTCTACTCAAAGAAAAAACTTTAAAATTAAAAAGTGGTTCTCCACACGAAGATGTAAGCATAGTTCCTCTGATAAACGATAAATCCGCTGATTATGTTTTCGGTTTGATTGAAAATGCTGTAGCAAAGGGTGCAGAAGTTATCACTGGTGGCACTCGAAACGATAAACTAATATCGCCAACAGTTTTGGACTATGTAACAACAGATATGGAGGTTGCGTGGGAAGAACCTTTTGGACCAATCTTGCCTATAATTCGTGTCAAAAATATTGATGAAGCTATTTCAATAGCAAATCGCTCAGAATATGGACTGCAATCCTCAGTTTTCACAAGTGATATAGGCAAAGCCTTTACAATAGCACGAAAATTAGAAGTCGGAACAGTACAAATCAACAATAAAACCGAGCGAGGACCAGACCATTTTCCATTCTTGGGTGTTAAATCCTCTGGTATGGGAACACAAGGTATCAAATATTCAATTGAGGCTATGACAAGACATAAAGCAATCGTTGTAAACCTTGCCGCCCCTTGCAATAAAAAACGATAACAAACAAAAAGGACAATGCCGAAATTTTCAAATCAGCACTGTCCTTTAATATTATATTTTATTGCAAATAATCAGCCGTATGAAGAATTTTTCTGAGCTTCTTCAACCTGTTCCTTTGTAGGCACAGGAACACCCTCAAGTGGATATTTCATTTTAAGCTCTTCCCATTTCATCAAGCCAAGAGTATGATATGGCAAAATCTCTACCCTATCAACTGTATTAAGCTCTGAAATGAACTTATGCATTTCCTCAAGACCTGTCGGGTCGTCAGTAAGACCAGGAACGAGAACATGACGAAGCCACATTTTCTTTCCGTTATCTGAAAGCCACCTTGCCATTTTAAGAATGTTAGCATTGTCAAAACCAGTAAGGTTCTTGTGCTTTTCAGGGTTCATTTCTTTGAGGTCAAGTATAACCAAATCGGTCATAGACATAAGCTTTTTGAATTTATCCATCCATTCGGGATTGCTATCATCAAAAGGCTGTCCTGCGGTATCAATCGCAGTATGAACATTATGCTTTTTAGCAATTTCAAAAAGCTCAATCATAAAGTCCATTTGAAGCAGAGGTTCTCCGCCACTTACAGTGATACCACCGTTTTTTGCCCAATATTTACGATAACGATAGATACGCTCAAATAATTTTTCAGCAGTCCATTCCTCAACATTTTTGCCCTTGCAACTCCATGTTTCAGGGTTGTGGCAGAACTTACATCTTAGATTACAGCCCTGCAAAAAACACAACAAATCTTACTCCCGGTCCGTCAACAAGACCAAAGGATTCGAGAGAATGAACATAACCTATTGTATCAGCCATAATTACATTGTTGCGTGGCAAGTACGAGAAATAACATCAAGCTGCTGCTCACGAGTAAGGTCGATGAATTTAACTGCATAACCAGAAACACGGATTGTGAAGTTAGCATACTCTTCCTTCTCAGGATGCTCCATAGCGTCGATGAGCTTCTCTTTGCCGAATACATTAACATTGAGGTGATGTGCACCTTGGTCAAAGTATCCGTCCATAACCTGTACGAGGTTAACTACACGCTCGTCATCTGAATGACCGAGAGCGTCTGGGTTGATTGTCTGAGTATTAGAAATACCATCAAGTGCCCAGTGATATGGAAGCTTTGCAACAGAGTTAAGAGAAGCAAGAAGACCGCTCTTTTCTGCACCGTAGCTTGGGTTAGCACCAGGAGAAAGTGGCTCGCCAGCCTTTTTCTTCCGTCAGGCATAGAGCCTGTTGCCTTACCATAAACAACATTAGATGTAATAGTAAGGATAGAAGTTGTAGGCTCAGAGTTACGATATGTGTGATGCTTCTTAATCTTATCGAGGAATGTTCTGAGAAGCCAGATAGCGATTTCATCAGCTCTGTCATCATCGTTACCGTAGCGTGGGAAGTCGCCCTCTGTTACATAGTCAACAACGATACCTGTTTCATCTCTTACTGTCTTAACAGTAGCATACTTAATAGCGCTGAGTGAGTCAACAACATGTGAGAAGCCTGCAATACCTGTTGCAAATGTTCTTCTTACATCTGTATCGATAAGAGCCATTTCTGCAGCCTCATAGTAGTACTTATCATGCATGTACTGAATAAGGTTAAGTGTATTTACATAAAGGCCAGCAAGCCAATCCATCATTTTTTCATACTTCTCGATAACCTCATCATAGTTAAGGATTTCAGAAGTAATCGGACGATATGCAGGACCACATTGGTCACGAGTCTTAACATCAACACCGCCGTTTATAGCGTAGAGAAAGCACTTAGCAAGGTTTGCTCTTGCGCCGAAGAACTGCATTTCCTTACCTGTCTGTGTTGCGGATACGCAGCAGCAGATAGCGTAATCGTCACCCCATACTGGCTTCATAACATCGTCGTTCTCATACTGAACAGAGCTTGTCTTGATAGAAATATAAGAAGCATACTTCTTAAATGTATCAGGAAGAGCTGATGAGTAAAGAACCGTAAGGTTAGGCTCCGGTGAGGGTCCCATGTTTTCAAGTGTGTGGAGGAAACGGAAGTCTGTCTTTGTTACCATTGATCTGCCGTCTACACCGATACCACCAACTTCGAGTGTAGCCCAAACTGGGTCACCAGAGAAGAGCTGGTTGTAAGAAGGAATACGAGCAAATTTAACCATTCTGAACTTCATAACAAGATGGTCGATAAGTTCCTGAGCCTCAGCCTCTGTGAGTTTGCCGTTATCCATATCTCTCTGAATATAAATATCAAGGAATGTTGAAATACGACCAACACTCATTGCAGCACCGTTCTGAGTCTTGATAGCTGCGAGATAACCGAAATAGAGCCACTGAACAGCCTCATGAGCATCCTTAGCAGGAACAGAAATGTCATAGCCGTAAGAAGCTGCCATTTTCTTCATGTCGTTCAAAGCTCTGATTTGCTTAGAAATTTCCTCACGAAGTCTGATAACATCGTCTGTCATTGTGCCGTCGCCACAGTTAGCGAAATCCTTCTTCTTCTCTTCGATAAGGAAATCTATACCATAAAGAGCAACACGACGATAGTCACCAACGATTCTTCCACGACCATATGTGTCTGGAAGACCTGTGATAATCTTGTTGTGACGAGCCTTCTTCATTTCAGGAGTATATGCATCGAAAACTCCCTGGTTATGAGTTGTTGCATACTCTGTGAAAATCTTATGAAGCTCTGGGTCTGGAGTATAGCCGTTTGTTTCACAAGCCTGCTCAGCCATTTTGATACCGCCGAGAGGCATAAATGCACGCTTAAGAGGCTTGTCTGTTTGAAGACCAACAACCTTCTCAAGGTCCTTTGTTTCTTCACTTATATAGCCTGGATTATGAGATGTAAGGGTAGAAACGATATGAGTATCCATATCAAGTACGCCGCCCTTAGCTCTTTCTTCCTTTTGAAGTCCTTGGAGAACGCCCCAAAGAGTGTTTGTAGCTTCTGTAGGACCTGCAAGGAAAGATGAATCACCGTCATATGGACGATAGTTCTTCTGGATAAAGTCACGAGTATTGACTTCTTCTTTCCAGATGCTGCCCTCAAAGCCTTCCCATTGTGTAAATTCTTTCATCGAGAATCCCCTTCCTATATACCAATCTACAACCAGTAAAAATTTTAATGAAGCATTTAACAAGATAAATTCAAATATAAAATTTCCACTAAGAAATTAATCGAAAAAAATCAGTTAAAGCATCTTTAAGTTGTGTAAGCTATTATAACACACTACAATTTATAGTGCAAGTTTTTTAATGATATTTCAGGTAAAATTTAAGCATAATTTTTTTGGAAAAATAAAAAACCACATTATAATTACCACATATAGCATAATTACAATTTAAAAGTCAAAAGCCACAATATAATGTTTTTTATTTTTATAATTACCACTATATATACGATATAACTTTTTAAAAAATTTCTTTGATAAATTTTTGTCAATATTTTTAAAGAGCATAATTTTTTCATTTTTGCTCTTTAAAAAACTTATTTATTTTTACACTATTGTAAAAGTCTGTTGATAAAAACAATAAATTTTTTCAGAATATAAGATTTTAAAATTATAACTTTTTAAAAATTTAATTTCATAATATATTTTATAAATTCTGACATTTTATATTCAGACATGCTCAAACAAAAATTATTATAATGTATAAATGAAAATTTAATCATTATTAATGTATAAATTTTCATTATGCAAATATTTTTACAACTTTTTGACATTTTCATATACAAACTACGATTGATATAAAAAAAAAAATAAGAGTATAATTTAATTAAAATTTTATTAAAGCAAGGAATAAATATGAAAAAATTAATTATTTTTATCTTGTTAGCAACAGTTCTTCTTTCAGGTTGCTCTGCAAATAATACTTCAAACCAACAAACAACTTCATCTGAAAAACTAAACAAACTATCGCTTATAAATCTCTGGAGAGTAAGCCTCAAGCCACTACTGAAGCATCAAAAATGACAAAAATTCAATTCCAGTTTCTTATACTATAAAGAATTTTGAAATTATCGGTCAGCTTCCTGAACTTCCAACAGGTTGTGAAATCACAGCACTCACTATGGTGCTGAACTATTATGGTCTTAACCCTGATAAGCTTGAGCTTGCAACAGAATATCTTCCAAAAACGGAATATTCAACATACTATAAAGATGGTAAACTAATAGGACCTGACTCAGATAACTACTTCTTAGGTGACCCAACAAGCGTATATGGCTATATTTGCGGAACAGGTGCAATAGTAACTGCGGCAAATAGCTTTATATCAGATAAAAATGCCAAATATATAGCAAAAGATTTAACTGGCTGTGATTTCTTAGAATTATATAAATATGTTTCGCAAAGATAAACCGATTATCGTTTGGACGACAACCGAAATGGCAGACAGATGTGAAACAGACGATTGGTATACCGAAAACGGAAAACACTTAGAATGGAGTCAAAATGACCATTGCAGCGTACTTATTGGATACACTGAAAAAACAGTAAAAATAGCAGACCCTATTCTTGGTGATGTAGAGTATAGCAAAACTCAATTTGAAAAGGTTCTTACATCTCGTGGTAAAAAAAAGCGGTTGCACTCTTTGATAAAAATACTTCTACTTCCTCTAAAACTGAATAATAAAAAAAAAACGACAGTTTACTTCTTATCTTGAAGTCCTGTCGTTTTCTTAATTTTTAAGCAGATTCAATTCATAATAATTTGTCAGGCAATTTTGCAATCTTAGAAATGAATTTCTGTTCAACTACCTTTGCTGATAAAAAGCATAATGAACTTCCGTCCATCAGCCCTACAAGCTTTTTTTAAAGCTTGAGCAAAACTTTTAATTTCTATCAAATTCATACTAATAAATAGAATTTCAATTATGCAACAGTTTCATAGATATTTTTAGTTGCTCTTGTTTTACATAACAAATAGCTTATTTTGCAAAAAATAACTAAAGTAATCATTAAACCAATTTCTAACATAATTTCGCTTACTCCAACAAAGCTAAAAAGCAAATATGCAATAACACATAAAACCGCTACAAACAATATTGAAAGTGCCATATTATAGAAAATATTATAGTTTCCTCTCAAGGCATTAACTTCATCGTCCCATACAAGCTTAGGGTTAATAGAATCCATATAAATTCCAAAATATGATGCAGACACAACGGAAAATAGACTTATAAGACAAGTAAAAAGTACAAACATACCATTCAACGAAAATAATATTCCTGCGATTATAACATATATAATCATTCCTAAACCACTGATTAAAATTGCCACACTTGCCTTAATATTTATCTGCGTCATAAAATCTATGGGAATATATTTCATAAACGCAAAGTGGCTTCCCTCTCTTGTGATTGAGCTTGAAGCTATGCTATTTGCAGATGTTATAAGCACTGAAATCCCTGATGTACAGAAAGCAAATATAAGTCCAGCAGTAGCATTTCCGTTGCTTAAATCTTTTAAAGAATTTTCCCAAGAAATTATCAGGTCCTTGCAGCGCATAAACAAGATAAAGTAAAATCGGCCATACAAGATTTATCACTATACAATTCATAAAGTACGCAGGTGTTCTTACAAGGATAAGAAGTTCCTTTTTGAAATAGCTTAATGAAACTTCCTTTTCTTTCAATCCCTTTACAGCTTTTCTAAAACCAACAGAATGTTGCTTTGCAGAGCCTGAACCGCCAATTCCCACAATGCCTTTAAAATACATAAGCTCCGCAAGAAGTAAGAATACAACAAGTGCAACAATATTTATTGCAAGATAGATAACTACACCAATAATATTTCCTGAAACACCTGAAACTATAAATCTTATATGTGGCAAAATGATATTCATAACATTCAGAAGTGAATTATCATTTGCAATAGCCTGTGTAATTGAATTTGTGCTGAAATCGCTCATATTTCCGCAAAAAGCACAATTCAAGAATTATAAGCAAGGTTAATACGCCAGTAAGCTTGTTTACTCTGTCTTTGTTTTTAATAAAGTGTGTAAAGTACATAGTAACAAGAGCTATTATACCGCAATAAACCATAGGTATTATAGGAAGTGTCAGCATACATAATATTGCCACAAGCCAAGACCATATAGGCAATCCTATAGCAAAAATATATCCCACTATAGCTGCAAAGACTATCATAAACTGCATTATGTTTTCACTTATCAACGCTGCTGTAAATTTCGCAGAAATTATCTGATAAGGCTTTAATGGCAGAGGTAATATAGATTCTACATCAGCAGAAAAATAAAAAACATTATAAATTACATTCAAGCCAAACACAAATGAAAAAGCCGAAATTAAATGTAAAAATAGTGCTATTCCCTGTTCTTGACCTCCAAGTTGTGTAAGACCACCAGTTATTGTATAAACAACAACGCCGACAAAAAATGATACTGGAAGAATTATTCCGAATGCAGCTATAAGGGCCATAGCTGTATTAAAGATTTTCTTTCGTTTTTTCTCGTCATCGCTGAATTCCACTGATTTAATAAGTATATGTACAAATTTAAGATATAGTCGCATATAAATTTGTTCCTTTCGATAATTTAATTTTCTGTCATCTCTAAGAAAATATTTTCGAGAGTCTGATTAAGATGCTGACTTTCAAGATTTTCAAGCGTACCATCATATAGCAGATTACCTTTTTTAATAATGATAACCTTATCGCAAAGCTTTTCCGCAACTTCAAGAACATGAGTTGAAAAGAAAACTGCATTGCCCTTTTTAGCGTGTTCTCTCATCATTTCTTTAAGCTCATATGAAGATTTAGGGTCTAAACCTGTCATAGGCTCATCAAGAATCCAAACAGGTGGATTATGCACCAAGGCTGCAATAACCATAAGCTTTTGACGCATACCGTGAGAATAAGACATCATTGGTGAAGATAAAGCATCAGTAAGCTCAAAGCGTTCCGCCAACTCATTTACACGCTTTTTTTCTATCATCGTTAGAAACCTTATAAACATCTGCAATAAAATTAAGAAATTCAATTCCCTTTAATCTTAAAAAAACATATCTGGACTATCAGCAATATATCCAATAGAACTTTTTGCCTGAATCATATTTTTCTTAATATCGAAACCATTTATCTTTATTTCTCCCTTATCAGGTGGCAAAATTCCTGTAAGCATTTTTATAGTTGTAGTCTTACCTGAACCATTTGGACCAGTAAAACCAACTATTTCACCGCCACGAACCTCAAAACTAACATTATTAACCGCTTTTATAGTCCTATTATAAACCTTTGTAACATTTTTAAATTTTATCATACGCATATCACCTTATTTGTAAATTTGCACTATTTTAATGAATTTTTCAAATAAATTATATACTACTTAAACATACAAGTCAATAATAAATGAAAGTATATGCTTTATATCGGTACACCATAATAAGGGGCGAACTCCGTTCGTTCCTACAGTAGTTCATTGGTAATTACTTTAACCGCGGTAATATAAGTTGATTAAGAATGTCGAGGTTTTGCTTGCAAAACCGATTACGCGGCTTGGGAGCGGCGGCTCGCCGCTTTTAAGGGCAACGCCCTTAACATTCTTTGATCCTAAAGAGGTGAACTTTGTCCACCTCTTTATTTTCTTGTGTTAGCAAAATTAGCCCCACAGGGAACCCCTGCGAGGGTTCTACGAAAAACATTCCACTGGAATGTTTTTCTACCCTCCTGCGCTTTTCGGAGCATAAAGAATTTCGCCGTCTGCGGACGGCGACAAGGGCGTTGCCTTGACCTACGAGCCTTTGAAAAGGCTCGAGCGAAACTTTTGAGTGTCTAAGATAAATTTGTCAGCTATTCGATATTTACTTAATCTGTGTCAGCAAACTTTTAAATCTTTAATAACTCTAAACCAAAAAAGTCACAGCAGTTTATAATTCTGCTGTGACTTCTAAAATTAATCTTAATGATTTGAAGCTGATGAACTTACGCTTGACTTGAGCTTGTATTCGATTTATTTGTAAGCGTAAAGGTTGCGTGATTTTCTCCATCAGAATAATTCCACCAACAAGATTTATAGCCATCTATACTTATTTGCAAAGGTTTGGTAATAAATGCCGCTGTGGATTCCGATTCCGTTAAAGTTGCATAAAGTGTAATATCACTTGCTTTCATAGCATTAACCTCGTTCTCAGGTCCTACTATCGTCACATTAAAGCTATTGCCAGAAAGTTTACCAGTAACCCCCGAAACATTAGACCTAAGCTCCACATTTCTTACCGTAAAGCTTTTAGATGTGAATTTATCAGTATTAAATTTAAGTGTAACCTTTTCGATTCTGTCAACATTCGTACATGATGTGGGAACTTCAATAGAAACACTCATTGTTTTCCTTTCAGCAGAAATCTGTGAGAGGTCAACGGGTTCAGTTTTTATCTCAGTAATACTGTCAATAACCTCATCAGAAGCCGCAAGTTGAATATATCCGCTCTCAGGACTTTCAATAGAAACCCAGTTATCAGGCATTTCCCATGAATCAGGAATATTAGTAAATTCTACCTTAATAGGCACCTGTTTAACTTTCAAAACAGGAACAGTAACCTGAACACTATCAAATTCAGCAGTTACATAATCGTTAGAAACCTCCGCTCCATCTTCATCATAAAATCTAAGCGGGACATCAAAAGTTTTAGTTTCTGTAAGAGTTTCATTTGAAGTGTATTCTGCTTTTACTGTTGCAATCCTCTTTATATAAGTTTCAGCACCAGAAAGCTTGACAGTATCAACCGAAAGTTGATTTTGCTGTTTAAGATATTCACTTCCTGTCTGAACCTGAACATCTTCTTCTATTTTTAGAATTTTTTCTGCTCTCCTATCAACATAAGCTGTAATTGTCGATGGAGTAACCGTTGAATCAAATTCATAGTCGCTAAGTATGCCTTGCTTTTTAGCGCTAAGCTTTAGCTTATATTCGCCTGGCTTATTAACCTCTGAAACATCTGCTGAAACAAGAATATCACTGCTCTGAACAGAGCCAATAACAAGCTTGTTTCCCTTTATTCTGATTTCAGCCTTTATATCCTCAGTCTTCATAACCTCAAGCCCATCTGAAAGATTTGGAATACTTATTGAAATATCCGTTATAGTCTTAACATCAGGGTCTGAAGATGTTGACGAAACAATTATCCAAATAACAAAAAGCCATACAGATTGAAAAAATCAATATGTATTTATCATTATATAGGAAGTTATGAAAACTAAAATTTCTTTTAATCGTCCTCGGACTTCTTTTCCGATTTTTCATTTTTTTCGTCCCCTTCTTAAACCCGAAATAATCGGAATTTTTTCTTCTGCGCTCTTAGGCTGTGGAAGTAACAAAGCTTCCAACTCACCCTTTAGGGTTTCCTTAGTATAATCTCTTGTAAGTACACCATTAACAGCAATAGAAATTGTGCCTGTTTCTTCCGAAACTATAACAATAACCGCATCAGAATATTCGCTTATACCAAGAGCCGCTCTGTGTCTTGTGCCAAGGTCTATACTTACTTGGTCATTTTTTGTCAGCGGTAAAATGCAGCCTGCGGCATAAACCATACCATCTCTTACAACCATAGCACCATCATGAAGTGGAGCTTTGTTAAAGAAAATATTTCCTATAATCGGCGTAGATGGTATCGCATTAAGTACTGTACCTGTATTGACGATTTCGCCAAGCTTTGTTTGTCGTTCAAAAACAATCAAAGCACCTGTTTTTGTCTTATGAAACATATCGCATACATCTACAACACTATCTATGCAAGCTCTTGTATGCTTTACTGTTTCTTCCTCAGCAGGAGTTGATGCAAGGTTTGTCCAATATTTTCCAAGCTTACTTCTTCCCATCTGCTCTAAGGCTCTTCTCAATTCAGGCTGAAACAGAATAAGAACCGCCAGAACTGAAAATTGGAAGAAACTACTGAAAAGTGAGCTTAACATTTTAAGATTAAACTGGAATGAAAGTGCAAACGCAATAATCAGAATAATTATACCCTTAACAAGCTGTTCCGCTCTCGTTTCACGAACCAGCTTTATCACGCTGTAAATTATAAATGAAACTGCGGCAATGTCAAGTACATCAGTAAGTCGAAAGGTATTCATAAGAGCTATAAAGCCGTTGAATGCCGACTGAACCCATTCCCACATATATTTCACTTCCTTAAAAAATAGACTGTATAATCCCGCAGACAAATCATCTGCGGGTATACTAACACTATCATATAATCTTTGGTAGGCATTTGTCAATGCTTTCTTAAATTATGAATAATTTTTAAAATAGCATTAACAAGATAATCCATATCATTTCTTGTTGTAAACATAGACGGAGATACTCTTACAGCACCGCCATCAATAGTTCAAAAAACTCGTGTGCCAATGGTGCACAATGCAAACCAGCTCTTACTGCAATCCCATATTTATCAAGCATAGCCGAAATAGTTTCACTATCCATACCATCTATATTAAAAGATAAAAGCGGAACATAATGTTCGCTTTCAGGTCTATCAGTATAGAGCTTGACTTCCTTTATCTTAGAAAATCTGTCATATAGATATTGTATAAGACGCATTTCGGAATTTGCTATATTATTAACTCCACGCCTCATAATAAATTCTGTTGATGCCTTTAGCCCAACAATTCCTGGCAAATTCTGTGTTCCGCTCTCAAATCTATCCGGCAATATTTCTGGCTGTTCAAGAGAATATGAGTTACTTCCTGTACCACCCTCAATAATTGTATCAAGGGGAATATCAGTATTAAATATAAGCATACCTGTTCCCATAGGACCATATAAACCCTTATGACCAGCACAGCACAGAAAATCAATGCCACTTTCTTTTTAAATCTATTGGAACGATACCAGCTGCCTGAGCTGCATCAACTGCTATTGGAATACCATAAAGATGTGCAAGAGCTGTAATTCTATCAATAGGAAGCTTTATTCCCCATACATTAGAGGCATATATGCAAAATATCAGCCTTGTATCTTGATTTATCGCCTTACGGAATGAATCAAGCGTTTTATCGTTATCATTAGGATAAACTCTCGCCACTGTATAGCTTATACCATTTTTAGAAAGCTTTTTTGCAAAGGACGCATAACAGCGTTATGCTCAAGACACGAAACAGCAACATGGTCGCCCGATTTCAAAAAAGACCTTTCAGAACCATATTACAAGCCGTCGTACAACTGCCAGTAAAAATTATACTATTCTCATCAGGTGCATTGAAAAACGCATAAGTGTGTTTCTTGAGTCAAACATTATCTGCGAAGACCTAATCGCAAGTTGATGTCCTCCTCTGCCCGGATTAGCACCATATTTCATAAATGAATTATTAACCGAGTTTATAACTACTCTTGGTTTTGGAAAAGTTGTCGCAGAATTATCAAGATAAATCACGGCACATTCTCCCTCTCCATTCTTCCGGCAACCCTTATGCCTGCCTCTTCAAGAATCCTTTGTGCTTCATCAGTCCTTTTAGGAACATATAAACTATATCCGCACGAGCTTCCACGAATATGGCTCGGAGTACGCACTATATCACTTCTTATACCATATCTCGAAAGAATCTGTCGTCCTTTCATAGCATAGGTAACAGATGATACCATAATTAAAGGCTTGCCCACAAAATCACCTCACTGTTCTTTTTATAACAGTTTATGCGGCAAGCCTTTATATTGCAACCTGATAAACAGGTTTTTGCAAATATTATTCAGTTATAGGTTAAAAAACCATCATCAAAAAATCATCATCAGACCCAGCAATACTCTGAGGGTCATAAACCTCACCTTGACGAACTTTCATTCTGAGCCTTTCATTTTCAACGGCCTCTGCAAGACTATCTCTGAATGCTCTTGCATTTTTAATATTTTTAATTTCAAGAATAGGGTGAGATGCGTCCTTTGATTTAACTGTAACTGTACCAAGCTTAAAAATTTTCTGAAAAAAGTGTTTTGAAAGCTCAATATCTATAATGCGATATAGCAAAATCTCATTTTCTGTTGAACGCAAAAGTCCCTCATTCAGTATAATTCTCTTTGGAGTAAGTGTATATTTAGTAAATGTCCAAGGTATTCCAAATAACAACCAACGCTTTCTTTCTTTCATTATTACATCTTTTGCATATTCTTCTACCACGATACTTCTCCTTTTCTAACAAAATATAAATCGGCGAGCCGCCGCTCCTCAAGACGCGTAATCGGTTTTGCAAGCAAAGCCTCGATATTCTTAATCTACTTATATTGCCGAGGTTTAAAGTAATTACCTATTAGCTACCATAAAGTACGCTGTCCCTTGACCCTGCAAGCTTTTGAAAAAGCTTGAGCAAAACTTTTCAATGTCTTAGGAAAGTCTGTCAATTAGTCGCCAAAGCTTATGCCTGTGAGTCTTGCGGTTTTGATGATTTCACAATCAGCAGGCACAGTCTTTAACTTTCCGGCAATATCAGAAAGTGCAACAGGTACAACTCTTCCATTTATAAGTGAAACCATACAGCCATAATGCTCATTTATAATACATTCTCCGGCAGCCGCACCAAAACGAGTTGCAATAAGCTTATCATAAGGTACAGGACTTCCACCTCTCTGAAAATGTCCTGGAACAGTAACTCTGGTTTCTTGACCTGTTGCCTTCTCTATCTGAGCGGCAATCTCATAAGAAATTGATGGATACATAAGATTTGCAAGAGCTTCTTTCTTTTGCTTTTTAGGAAGTGCGGCTCTTTCTTTTTGATATAGCACCCTCAGCAACAGCAAGAATCGAAAAATTCTTTCCAGACTTAGTTCTTTGTTTGATACACTTAATAACCTTATTTATATCATATGGAATTTCAGGAATCAAAATGACATCAGCACCACCTGCAATACCTGCGTAAAGTGTAAGCCAACCCGCCTTGTGTCCCATAAGCTCAACTATAAACACACGGCTGTGAGAAGTAGCTGTTGTATGTATGCAGTCAATAACCTGTGTTGCAATATCAACCGCACTCTGAAAACCGAAAGTCATATCAGTTCCCCAAAGGTCATTATCTATCGTTTTAGGCAGAGAAACAACATTTAATCCTTCTTGAGAAAGCATATTTGCAGATTTTTGAGTACCATTTCCGCAGAGAACAACAAGGCAGTCAAGCTTCATCTTCTTATAATTTGTTTCATTGCAGCAACCTTATCTACATTATTTTCTTCATCAATAACACGCATAAGCTTAAACGGCTGACGAGAGGTTCCGAGAATAGTTCCTCCACGAGTAAGAATACCAGAAAAATCCTCAGGCTTCATAAGGCGATATTCACCCGTAATCAAGCCCTCTGTATCCATCTATAATACCATAAATCTCTATTTCATCTTTCTTATAGTGATTATAGAGAGTCTTGCAAACTCCACGAATTGCGGCATTAAGACCTTGGCAATCTCCTCCACTTGTTAAAATACCGATTCTTTTCATAAATAAACGCCCCTTTACCTTTAATAATAGAGTGAATTTTTGTACAATTCTACTATCCATTATAATACACCAAAGTGTATATGTATAGCAAGAGTTTTTATGATATATATGCAAAAATGAGGTGAAAACTTTATAATACATCAAACTGCCGTTCATAAAGCACATAATATTTTGATACTATAAAATAAGTTAAAATTTCTTTAATTAAAGCTTTTTAATAAATTATTACTTTCAATCCACAAAATCTTTTTTAAGTAAAACTTTAATATAATAAAATCTCCTATAAAAAATGTACCGACTTTCTAAAATAGTTAGCCTTTAATCTAACATTTCAAAGTCGGTACACAATAATAGGAGATTTTTTTATTTATATTATTGATTATCAAGCTCACCAAGACTTGATGCCTTGAGATATGCGTTAATAAAGCCATCGAGGTCGCCGTCCATAACACCATTAATGTTACCAGTTTCAAAGTTTGTGCGATGGTCCTTAACCATTGTGTAAGGCATAAAGACATATGAACGAATTTGAGAACCCCAAGCTATTTCTTTCTGAACTCCCTTAATATCTTCAATCTTATCAAGATGTTCACGCTCTTTAATTTCAATAAGCTTAGATTTAAGCATTGTCATACAAACTTCTCTGTTCTGGTGCTGGCTTCTCTCAACCTGACAAGAAACAACTATGCCTGTTGGAATATGAGTAAGACGAACAGCTGAAGAAGTCTTATTAACCTTCTGACCACCTGCACCACTCGCTCTATAAACATCCATCTTAATATCTTCAGGACTAATTTCGATGTCGATAGTATCATCTATTTCAGGCATAACCTCAAGTGACGCAAAAAGAAGTATGGCGTCTGCCTGAACTATCAAAAAGGAGAAACTCTGACAAGACGATGAACACCAGCTTCACTCTTGAGATAACCATAAGCATTTTCGCCCTCTATCATAATAACGGCACTCTTTAAGCCTGCTTCATCACCGTCAAGATAGTCAACAGTCTTAACCTTAAAGCTGTGGCGTTCTGCCCAACGGTTATACATTCTATAAAGCATTTCTGCCCAGTCCTGAGCCTCTGTTCCACCTGCACCTGCGTGGAAAGTAAGAATTGCATTATTCTTATCATATTCACCAGTAAGGAGAGTAGAAAGACGCTGTTCCTCAAGACTGCTCTTTACTTTTTTCATATTCAGCAGTTGCCTCACAAGCAAGGATAAATCCTCTTCTTCATTAGCAAGCTCTATCAACGCATGAGTATCTTCATAGCTTGCAACGAGTCTGTCATATTGCTCAACCTTATTTTTAAGAGAACCTGTCTTTTGCAAAATCTTCTGTGAATTTTCCATATCGTCCCAGAAACCCGGTTCAGCGGCTCTGCGTTCAAGCTGTTCGATTTCTGACTTTATAGCACCCATTCCAAGTGCTTCAGATAAATCCTTAATATCAGGCCAAAGCTCCTCTAAAGCAAGCCTGAGTTCATCAAACTGTACCATAAATTATCTCCGTTCTGCTGTTATTTTTCTCACTAATTATAACTTAAATTTTTCTAAATGTAAAAGTATATTATAATGCGGTGCTACTATTAGGTTTAATAGTTTATTTGACACATAAAGCTTCAAGTAGTATCATTCATTATAGATTTTAAATGGAGGTTTAAAATATGCTTATACTTCAAAACGGACGACCTGATGACGAAACAAACCGCTTGCCAAAAGAAATTCGTACATATGATTTTCTTGATAAGCTCAATATTGAATATCAAAGAATAGACCACAAACCAGCAATGACTATGGAAGTCTGTGCTGAAATAGATAAAGCCCCTTAAAGCTATGATTTGCAAGAATTTATTCCTCTGCAATCGTCAGGAAACAAATTTTTATTTGCTTATGATTCCTGCGGATAAAAAATTCAAAACTAAGGATTTATCCGCACAGCTTGGCGTATCAAGACTTTCTTTTGGCAAAGAGGAATATATGGAAAAATTTCTTGATATTACACCTGGCTCTGTCAGTGTTATGGGACTTATGAACGATACCGAAAATAATGTTCGTCTTATAATTGATGAAGATGTTTTTAAGGACGAATATTTTGGCTGTCACCCTTGTATAAATACTTCCAGTATACGCTTGCGTATGAGTGACCTTACAGACATCATACTCCCTGCTATGAATCATATACCAACAATAGTGCACTTACCATAAATAATTCGAATATAAAATACACAGCTCAATTATATCAAGCTGTGTATTTTTTATACTTTTATATTGTCATCAATAAAACAACTGCGTGTGCAGCTATTCCCTCTTCTCTGCCTGTAAATCCAAGCCTTTCTTCGGTTGTAGCTTTTACACTTAATTCATCAATATCAAGCTTCATAGCTTTTGCAAGCTTACTTCTCATTTCGTCTATGTAAGGTCTAAGCTTTGGTGCCTGTGCAAGAATAGTAGAATCTACATTTGAAATTTCGTAGCCTTTATTTCGTATAAGTTCACAAACCTTTTCAAGTAAAAACTAAGCTATCTACATCTTTATATCTATCATCGTTATCTGGAAAATGCTTTCCTATATCTCCGAGAGCAGCTGCACCAAGCAGTGCATCACATATTGCATGAGCAAGAACATCAGCATCAGAATGACCTAAAAAGTCCTTTAGAGTGTGGAATTTCAACTCCGCCGATAATAAGCTTTCTATCCTCAACGAGCTTATGTACATCATAACCATGACCTACTCTGAATTTCATAAAATATACCTTTCATTAATCACATAGCTGCAGCATAATTTTTAAAGGTACTGCACATAATAGACTGACCTTTTTCATTAAGATGTATGCCATCAACACATAAATAACTCTTATAATCACGGATTTTCAAAAAAGGCTCTCTTATATCTATAAGCGGAAGATTATATTCATAAGCAAGCTTTTCTATTGCGTGTGAATAGCTTTCTTGCTGACGATATATTATAGTTTTATCTTTAAGCCAGTATAAGACCTTATCACCGTCTACTCCGTCCATATGGCTTATCCAATCAAAATACATATCAGAGCTTATAGGAGGAAGATTAGACAAAATCGGCTTTTTATATTATGCTTAGTAAGTTCATCAACCATATTCTTCATAGAATCCACAAATTCAGGAAGTGGCGTATTAGGCTGGTGTTCTATTTCAGGATTTGCAGAAACTTTCGCCCAGTTAAAATCGCAGTCATTTCCACCAAATTCCAAAAGAACTGCATCTGCTGAAAATCCCTTTTGCAGGGATTTTTCAAGATTAGCCTCTGCCTTTGGAGCAGTACAGCCAAAGCGTGAATTATTTTTAATATCTACTGTACTAAAAATTCTTGAGAAAAGATTTACTGCACATTTTTTAGTTGCACGATATTTTCCAGTAACCTCATCAAAGATAACTCCCTTAAGTAATGAATCGCCCCAAATGCCTATTTTTTGCACTACATTTTTCATAAACTCACCCTCACTTCATAAACTCAGAAAATACTTGAGAGTTTTTAACCTATAAAATGCTTATGCTTAATTATACTACCTAAAAATTCCAAAATAATTACTTAAAAGAAAAATAATTTGATAAATAACAATATAATATTTTTAGTTTATAAACCCGCAATATTTTTTCTACAAATAATAACACAATAATACACTTACCAAGGATATGTTTCTCCGCCCTTTATGTCCAATTCCTTGTAGTAAGAAGTTCTTCAACAGTTACAAGCTGATAACCTTCCGCTACTAACTTAGGTACTATTTCTTTTATAGCCTCTGCTGTTGAGCTATGTATATCGTGCATAAGAACAATATTTCCATCGGAAACCCGGCTTATAACAGCTTTTACTGTTTTGTTTTTATCTAAGCTTTTCCCAGTCTTCTGTATCCACATTCCAGAAAATCAATGGTGTTTTGTTAAGAATCTGCTGAACCCTTTCGCTATATGCACCATATGGAGGTCTTAATGCTGTTGTTGGACTTCCTGTTACATTTTTAACTATCTTATCAACATAATCAGCTTCTTCTTTTATTTCATCATCTGTAAGCTCTGTAAGATTAGAATGGTCTTTAGTATGATTGCCGATTTGACAACCAGCATCTGAAATCTTTTTTAAGAACATCAGTATTTGCTTCCGCATTATAACCTACAACGAAAAATGTTGCTCTTGCATTATATTGTTTCAAAACATCAAGAATAATTTCTGTATTTTCAGAATGAGGACCATCATCAAAAGTTAAGGCAACCATAGGCTTATTAGGGTCTAAATTATCACGAATAGTAGATGCCTTTTTGATAGTATTTTTCGCATTTTCAAGAGAAATTTCTAAATATTCATCAAGTTCAGAAAGAGCTATCGGAATTTCATATATCGTACTTCCAGAACCAAATAACTCTTTCTGGTTCATATAAAGAGTACACTTATTATCATTTATAGAATATTCTCCAAAATGAATTTTATCAGCACTTGTAGCAGATAAAAATGTTTCATCTGATGTTTTTTTTCTTTGTATCAATATTATTATTAAAATAAGTTCTTACATATTCAGAAGCAAATTTATAAAAACTATTTTTTAAAAACTTTTTCATCGTCAAGAAGCTTATTAGTTTCAAGCTCAAACATCATTGTAGAAACATAAGCGGAAATCAGTTTTTTATTATTATCATATTCCTTAGCTTTAAATACAATCGAAAGATATTTGTCATCTGCTGTTTCTGTAATATAATCAACAGCAGTAAATCTTGCCGAAGATGCCTCTGAACACTTTGAAAAATATGATACTCTATCGTTTATCTCTTTATCAATATTATCAATTTTTGTATAAGGATAATTTATAAGATAATCTTCTGTTTCCACATATAATGCTTCATATTTTTCGCCACTATATAACATATGTTCAATTTTAGATTTATCTAAAAATGTAGATTTTATATTTGAATCATAAGTATCTCCATTAAAAATTGACATTCCATCCATTATAAAAAAATGCTGCCACACAGGCGGCAAGAACAAATAATATAGAAATTAAAGTAATAATCCATATATGATTTTTTCTTTTTTCGGCCCCTGCCGTTTTTCTATATATGTATTTCTTAACCCCGAATAAGAATACTGTCTGTTAACGCTATAATTATAACGATTCTTATGCCTCATAATATAAACAACCTCCTTTTTTAGTCGTCTTATAAGATTTATTCTATCAAATTAAGTATATTTGTCAACACAGCTTCAAAAACTTTGCAAAATTTTAAAAAAATATGTATAAATTTCTTTAGAAAAATTTATTTCAAGGACTTTTCTATTGTCCATTTTTTACAGACCTGTGCAATATAAATTAGACTAAAGGTTTGCCTATAGCTTTCTTCAGATTTTATCTCACGATAGATGCTTGCTGTTTAGTTATACATTTCCCACTATCTGGTCATATTTGAAACTTGCACCAATTAGAGTGTACCCATAGTTTTGCAAACAAAAAAGCGGTGGATAAAATCCGCCACTCAAGAGTAAGAGATGTTAAGAATTTCGCACTTCAAACACATCAAATGCTCAACCTGAACATTGAAATTTTGTTAGCTACAAAGCCTATCCGTATATTTCTTGACTACTCCACAAGTATACGAAATCATATTCTCTATTTGCTTATCACTTATCAAACTTCCATTAAATGAAGTTGCCATTCTGAACTCTATCGAACCACTATATAAATCATAATCAAAACTGCCCATATCTAATTCACAAGAGCACTTGCAAATATTCACACAAGCTTCAAATCTGTTATTCTCTTCAATCTGAACATCAAGTGGCGAATAGAGTCTTATAAGCTGTCTTTCAGCATCAATAGTTATAGTAAATGGTATAAAGCTTGCCTCTCTTTTAACATCAAAATTTACGGTCATTATTTCTTCATCATCATCGAAATCATATTTATTTTTTCGAACAATATTCAAAAGCGACCCATAAACTCTATTAGCAGAAATCATTTCATTTTTATCAGCCATAAACTACACCTCTAAATACCATTTCTGTCAACAAATTCGTCCAAGCTTATTGAGCCTTCAGCAAGCAATTTAAATTGTTCGCTATATTCATCTAACATACTCAATAAACAGTTTATCATATACTCATAAGCTTCTTTTCCAATAAGGCTATCGCAAAAACAATTTGTCATTCGGAAAAATATCTTTCCATTATCAATATCAAAATCAAAACAACCATTTGCAGTAAAATTATTGATAAAGCAAACTGCTGCCGCTAAATCCTCTGTTCTACTCCTTTTAACTATACAAGGAAGTTCAGATATAAGCATTACAGACATATTTTCAGCATTTATCTTAAACATAAAATCTATATGTAAGCCAAATTTATGAGTCATACAGCTTATGTTAATATTTTCTTCATCATTCGAATGTTCTATTCTCTCCTCATCAAGAGCTTTAATAATATTTTTCAAAACAAAATCAATCTGTTTTTTCTTGTCAGACATTATAAATTTACCTCGCATTAACTACAATTAAAATCCGATTGTTATTCTTGATTTTTTAGCAACTAAAGCCTGAAAAGCTCTTTCTGTTGAAGCAAGCTTAAAATCATCTACTGTAAGAGTAAGCTTATTTCTTCCACTCAGCTGCATTCTCATACTTGCTTTTGCACAGGTTCTCTCAAAAAGATTGCGAACAAATCTTGCATTGCTGAAATCCTTAGCTGAAAGAGTTTCATCACTGATAGAATTAAAATACTCAGTAACAGCACTTTGGAAATCTTCATCATACTCAAATGAATTGCCAAGCATTTTAAAATAAATTTGGCAAAGCTGTTCTCTAGTATAATTAGGAAATTCTATAACATAAGGCATACGGCTTGCAAGACCATTATTACCCTTCATAAGCTCATTCATTTCATCTGTATAGCCCGCCATAATAACAACAAAATCATCTCTATGATTTTCCATTTCGAAATCAGCGTATCGAGTGCTTCTTGTCCGAAATCATTTGTATTATTTTCGTTTCTATAAAGCGAATAAGCCTCGTCTATAAACAGCACAGAGCCATAGGCATCTCGACACATTTCAGCAGTCTTTGGAGCAGTTTCGCCAACATATCTTCCGCAGAAATCTCTGCCCGAATATTCAAAGAAATTGCCGTTTCTCAGAACACCGTTTTCCTTTAAAATCTTTCCGATTATTCTTGCAACAGTAGTTTTGCCCGTTCAGGACTACCGACAAATCTCATATGTATGCAAGGATAGCTTATATTTGGAATCCTTTCGTGAGAATTTAATATGTGCTATAATTTCCTCTACACTATGCTTAATTTGCTCCATACCAATCATATCATCAAGCAAATCCATACCATTAACGCTATTATTGCTATATGACTGCGAAAGTGAAAGAATATCTTCTTTTCTTATAATTGAATTATCTCTATCATTCTGTGCATCGCTAAGCTGTTTGCGATATATCATTTCACGAACGATTTTATTGACAGTATTTATACCATAAAACCTGCCATCGCTTTTTTTTCTTCCATAACTCTTGCATGAAAAACATCCCATACATCGTTATTTGCAGTAAAGCCCATTTTTGTAAGAAATCTTTCCGCACATTCTGTAAGCTCTGCCATTCCCAAAGGAGGAAATGAAACTTCTCTCACGAAAAGAATATCCTGCAAAGCTGTATTTATATCATTAAGAACATCTTTTTCAACAAATGGTATTCTAAAAATAATAACATTATCATTAGTATAGTCCTCAAGATAAAGCAAGAAATCACGAAATTGCTTTTCAGTAATTTTGTCATCCATTCGCTTATATCTATTGAAATAAGCATACCCTTGTTATTTGTATGTGACTGAAAACAATTCATAACTCCTGCAAACGGGTCTACTCTATCATTTCCTTGTGGTGGAAGCTTTACTTCAACAACCTTTTGCCTATTTCTGAATTTAAATAACTTTAATTCCTCTAAAAGCTCTGCAAAAGACTCAGATATGTTGTAAATCCACAGCCATCATTTATAGAAAAAGATAGTTTTGAAATGCAAAAAGCCTCAAAGGTATTATGTCTGATAATACCTGGAGCAATAGTAACGATTTCTCTGATAAGTACCTTAAAATCGTCCGCACCTATCAAATCCTCTATTTTATCAAGAGCCATAGGTCTTATTGCATTTTTGCTTTCAACAATAACGGGTTTCTTTTTTCGATTATGCTTTCTTCTTTTTCAATACTATCTTCAAAAAAATCACCTATACTAAGATTTATTATTTCATCATTTTCTATATCAAAATTTTCTGATAAAATTTTCTCAACAGCATATGCTATATCTTCTTTTGAAATATTTGGAACTTTAACAGCAACTTCGCAATCAGTAAAAGAAGTATAAAGTACTTCAGTTTCTCCATTGAATCTATCATTTATCAAATCAATAAAAGTGTTTATCGGAAGCTTTTTAGATAGTCTATGTCTTAAAATCCACTCTCCGTCAAACTCTATACTTATTTTTTTAAAGTGCATTTATAAATCCTCCGCAAAATATTTTATCAAGTGAGATGATATTCCGCAATTTAGTTTATTAATTATAATTTTATCATTATACAAAAAAAACAGTCAATAGCTAACAAGCTTTCCTCAAAGCACTCAAAATTTCAGCAGTTACTTAGCATATTCTTATCTGTTCTCCAAGCTCCAATGAATAAATTATGCACTCAGAAACCTCTATCTCCTCGGATTGTTCTAAAGCATTTTTATAAAGTAAAAGCTGTTTTGAATAACTTTCTGCCAAGCTTTCAACAGAATCAATTCTGTCCGTCTTATAATCCACAATAACAGCCTTGCCGTTTTCAATAAATGCACAGTCAATTGCACCTTGCATAAAAATCGGTGTATCTGCTGTTTCATCTGTTACGGCTATCTCTGCAAGTTTCGCAGGAATCATAACAGCAAAACGATATTCACGCATAACTCTTTCTGCCAATTTCATTCTCGCAAAAAGCTCTCCGCTCATAAATTTCTTTACGGCGTTTTTATCTATTGCATCTGCCTGTTCCTGACTAAGAAAACCATTAGACACAAGCCTTTCAAGTTCGGTTGTCATATTAAAACTATCCGAGAAAATATCTGCATAATGCAAAAATTCGTGAAAAGCTGTACCTCTTGACGCACCTTTAATCTTGCCTGTATTCATAAACTTAGGCTTAGTTTTTACAATAAAACTCTTTCCTGTGCTTTTATGGCTGACAGATGAAGCAGAAACCTTTGTAGGAATAGCAACAAAGTCTTGATACTTATATTTTGTTTCTATATTTTCGGTAAGCTTTTTCTCAAGCTCTTTGTCTATTGCAATATCAATCATTTTATCTTCTGATTCTTTTTCATATTCGATAGAATCAGAATCCACCACAACAACTTTCCAAATGCTATCTGTCGGAATTGTTTCAATATGTTCAATGCCGAAACTATTTAACTGAGCCGACATTGAAGGGTGACGCAAGGCACAAAGTGCTATCCATTGTGCAAAGGTTTTACAGCTTTCAACAGCATAAGGGTCTATTGCTGTATTATCCGAATCGTTCAATTCATCATAAATAGGCAACTTGCTAACCAAGCTTAAAAACCAGTCGCCAACTCCTCTTGTTTTGGTTTCATTGACTGTATTTACAAGATAAAGCTTTTCCTTTGCTCTTGTCAAAGCAACATAGAGTATTCGCATTTCTTCACTTATTGCCTCACGCTTTTTTTCCATTGAAACAATAGTGCGAACCTCTGTCGTCTTTGAAAGCATGTTTTCCCGGTCATAGCTTTTTAAATGCAACTCCAAGTGTCGGGTGATATACAACTGCATTCGCATCAGAATTTCGCTGTGCAGCAGTTCCTGCAAGAATACAAATAGGAAATTCAAGTCCTTTAGAGCTGTGAATGGTTATAATCTTAACATCGCCATCAGATTTATTCTGACTACTCGAAAGAACTCCGCCAGTTTCCTTAAGTCTTTCCAACATTCGTATAAAACCTGAAAGACCTCTGAAACCGTTTTTTTCATATTCTCTTGCAAGATTAAGAAGTTTTCTTACATTTTTTATTCTTGCCTCACCGTCAAGCTCAGCACCAACAATAGAAAGAAAACCACTTCTTGCAAAAAATACATCGAGAAAAGTATCAGACGGAACTGTCGATGAAAGCTTTCTATAAAAAATACATTTCATTATTAAAATTTATGCACTTTTTTTCTGCAAAAGTTCATCTTCTGGATTTTCCAAACCAATATATTCTATCACCGTAGAATATATTTTACCTGAACGATTTGCAAGTCTTAGTTTTGCCATATCGTCAGGAGTAAAGCCATAAACAGGACTCATCATTATACTCGTAAGCGGAATATCTTTCTGCGGATTATCCACAGCTGTAATAAACGAAATAAGAAGCTTAATCTCACTTCGTTCAAACAAATTTCCGCTATTATTTCTTGAAACAGGTATACCTCTCTGTTCGAAAACATCTGCATATGTGTCAATATTATTTTGAAGATTTTCATAAGAATACAAATATCGCTATATTTAGCAGGGCGTGTACTGTTTTTATCCTTAATTTGAAGTTTTCCTACAGTATTTTCAATTATATCTGCTATATGATTTGCTTCATCAATCTGCCAAGGATTTTCAGGCTTTGAGGCAACTATATGATACCCGTTTCTGGCTCATCTATTTCGAATAATCAGCTTTTGCAATAAGCTTTTCTTCGTCATCATATTTAACTTGACCAACTGTTTCTGACATAATCTGCTCAAAGATAAAGTTTACACTGCTGATAACACCCTTACGACTTCTGAAATTACCAGAAAGAAAAATTGGCGGATAATTCTTGCTATCTGAATTTTTACGATTTTTTTGCGGTAATTTTCTCGCCTGTTAAGGAATATTTCAGGCATAGCCTCTCTGAAACGATAAATACTCTGCTTAACATCACCAACAGTAAAGAGATTATCCTCATTGTTAGAAACAGAAGTAAAAAATCATATCTTGAACCATATTTGTATCTTGATATTCGTCTATGATAATTTCATCATACTTTGCAGCAATTTCTATGCTTTGCTTTTGTTCGGACATATTTGCCGTCTTTTTTTCTTCAAGAAGTAGGTTAATGTCATATGTTCAAGGTCGGAGAAATCCGCAATTCCTCTATCATTCTTTATTTCTCTGAATTTCTCATCATAACGCTTAATTGCCTTGCAAAGTCCTCTTGCAAGACTTGCAGAATCCTTAATTTCTTCCTTACATTCTTCTTCAGTTCTTGAGAATAAATCCTTAATTTCTTTTACTGCTGAAACAAGCTCTTCACGATAATTGGCTATCTCTCTTTTTAAGTTCTTCTTCCCCCTCAGGAACTTTCGACGGTAAAGAAACAGATGTAGGACTAAATTCCGAAATAGTAGCTACAATTTCATTCCAAGAAAGTTCTTTAGAAAGTTTTTTTCTGAAAGTTTCTTATAATCTTCAAAACAAGTCTTGAAAGCATTCAGCTTTTCAACATAGGTGAGAATTTTCTTATCTTCTCCCTTTGGCTTACTTGTAGCTGCTAAAATTGCAGAGGCTAAGCCTTCAAAATCAACTAATCTTTCAGTAATCACCCTTAAAATATATTTTAACAGTCTTCCCATATAACTATTTATATGTTCAAGCCTTGAAACAGCCACCTTTCCCCATTCTGTTTCTTTGAATGGCAAATCTGTTTCATACATCTTAACAGCATTTTCAATCCAAGCAATAGGAAACGGGTGAGAAAGTATGCTTACATAAATTGAAAGAATGACACTTCTAAGGTTATTATCAGATTTAACTGTTGCAAGAGCATCGGCAAGCTTATTAAAATCATCATTGCCGTTTTGTTTTTTCACTCTCTTGATAAAGCTCCTCTAATGCTTCATCAAGTGCGTCATTGCTCGCAATAGCAAGTTCACTTTCTGAGCCTATTCTTAAATCACGCTTAACACCTAACTCAAAGAAATTTTCACGAACAATCTTACTGCAAAAGCTATCTATTGTACATATATCAGCATTACGCAAAAGCATAAGCTGGCGTTTAAGCTCAGTATTATGCGAATCCTCTTTGAGATATTCCTGAAGTTCAGAAATGATTCTTTGTTTCATTTCTGCCGCAGATGCCTTTGTAAATGTAACAATGAGAAGTCTGTCTGCTCTTATCGGATTTTCCTTATCTGTAATAAGTCTTATAACTCTTTCAGTAAGAACACTTGTCTTGCCCGAGCCTGCCGCCGCAGAAACAAGCACACTTCCGCCTCTTGCATCTATTGCTTTTTTTCCTGCTGTTCTGTATATATTCTTTTAGGCAAGATTATCACTCCTCTCCGTTATTATTTTCTTCATCTTCTTGAATCTCTTTAAGAACATTTTCCGCTTTGTCTATTCTCATATGAGTTTTTTCCTTTTCATACTATTCTCAAAATTACAAATACTGTCATATATGCAGTATTCGCAACCATCAAGTTCAACCTTCGTACCTTTTTTGATTTCAAGAGGTTCTGCTGAAATATTTCCGCCACGAAGTTCCATAGCCATATCAGAAATAACTTCATCTATCTTATCAAATATACTTTCAAAATCCTTACTTGAACAGGTTTCTACAATCGGCGTTTTTTCTTCCATTAGTTCCCCATTTTCCAAACTTAACAAAGCCCTTACTTCCATTCATAGCAAGTATGCTTTCATCATTGATAACTATTCCATTCATAGAAAGCTCTTTTTCTCGCTCATCAACTATATCATCAGAGCTTTTATTTTCTGAATCTATATAACTGCTTGTTGACGGAACATATAAAACTCCACAAGGTATGATATTATCGCCAAAAAGTTCATTTCCATTCTTGGCTATCGCTGAAAGATATAGCAACATCTGAATATTTATTCCACAAAGAATATCATCAAGCACAAATTTCTTATTGCCTGTTTTATAGTCTATTACTCTTATATAATCACAGATTCTTCCGCTCTCATCAGCTTTTTTCCATCTTGTCAACTCTATCGACCGAACCCCTTATAAATACTCTTCCACCATCAGGCAATATAATCTTATATGAAATTCTGGCATCATCTCCACCTATCGGAAGTTCAACCTCAACAGGCTTAAATTCAGATTCTGTAAGTTCCTCAATAAGTCTTTCAAGTATAATCATAACTGATGAAATTATTCCCTATACATACGCATAAAGCTTGCGGACTTTTCTTCCTCTCCGCCTAAGCTTTTCGAGATAGCTGTCTAAAAACAGCTTCAACAGCTTTCTTTCTGCCATCATAACCTTGTTCTGAAAGCTTTTCTACACCATATTCCTTTGAGAGAAGCTTTTGAATATATAATGCACCGCACTACCATATTGTCGAGGGTCAAATTTTGCTCTTTTCACTTGGTTTAGCTTTTTATTCCATAGTGACAGAAATATCTGAACGGACAACGGTAATATTCTTCAATCTGTGTTGCAGAAATATTCATATGGTTTCCGAAAAGACTTTTTGCTATCTTTTTGTCCGAAATTTGAAAAGGTTTTTCCTCAAATGCTCTGTCTGTTGAATCAATTCTGCCCGAAAGCTCTGGATATTTCTTTATACATTCTCCTATTGTTGCAGAAATTGATGGTTCTCTATGCTTTAAAAAGTGCGTACTGCTCTAAAGCAATCGCCTTTGAACACACTATATCTGTTATACGCATATCAGACCTTGTACGAATCTTTATATCAGGAAATATTTCTCTTAATTCGGATATTATTTTCGATTCTATTGTAGTTTCGCCTGCGGTATTCTCTAAATATCGGCTTATGAATAGCTTTTTCACTTGCATATGAACAAGCCTTATAAGCGAAAAATTCCTCTTGAAGATAAATATTTCCTATCGAATCTGTGAGCGGAAGTGCCATTGAAATCAACTCATCACGCTCTAAGCTTGTGAAAATTCCATTATCTGTTGGTGTTTTTGGAAATATTCCATCAACTGCACCAATTACAAATACTATTCTTGGTTTATCAGGACGAATTGTATCTGCATTTCCAAGAGTAACCTCATCAAGAGTTCTCGGAATAGTTGATATATTTCCTTGTGAAATTATCATTTCTATAAGCTCAAAATATCTTTTCGGTGATATATATTTTTTTCTTTCAGGGTTTCATAAAGGGTATCAAATAATTGCATAAGCATATCCCATACTCTTAATTCTTCTTCGGCAAGTATACTTTCATCATTTTGCTCAAAATAAAGGGATAATTGCTTAACCTTTTCAAATGCTCCAAAATCTTCAAGTGCTTTAAAAACCGCACTTGTCATTTCTGCACCATCAGCATTTTTTAGATTATCACGCAATTTAAAAAGGGTTTCTGAAATAAGCTTTCTATGAGCTTCAAGCTTTTCTAAAATTTCTGCACCATCTTCTCCACTTCTGTCTATAAAAACCATCTATACTTCTTGTGAACGGTTTATTCCAATCCGAACCTTTTAAATTCCACACAAAAGCATAATTTTCTAAAGCGAATATATCATCATCTGGAATTGATGTCATACCAGTTTTTAATATAGTAAGTATTGATTCGGTTGTAAGGTTTCCAACTGTTGCCTCAAGCATTGAAAGCACCAAGCGCATACGTGGCTTTGCCTCTAACCTCTCTGGATATGAAACAAAAGAGGAATATTATATTTTTTAAACGATGAATTTATTATTCCTCTATACATCTCTGAATCTCGGCATATTATGGCAATCTCATCATATCTATATCCATCAGCAGCAAGCTTTTTAATATCACGAGCGACTTGTTCGGATTCATCGTAAATATCTTCTGCCTCATATAACATAACCGAACCGCCAAAATCCTGCTCTAAATCCTCATTGCGGAAAATCAGTTCTTCAACATATCTTAAATCATCGTTTTTATAACGCTTATTATCATCTACGGAAAGGTTTATATCCTCAAACTTTATGCCATTTTCTGAGGCAAGTTTTTTTATTATGGAGTGTGTTCGATTTACAAAATAGAACATTGAGTCATTATCGTTGTTTTCTATATCTCTGCAAAGCGTTATATAAAAATCCTTTGATTGCTGAACAGCAAGAGAAACAATCTCCAATTCTTCAGCAGTAAAGCTATGAAAAGAATCTATTGCAACAACCTTTCCACTGAAAAAGTTATTTTTTTTGCAAGAACCAAGCTTGCCGAAATAAGCTTATCCAAGGGGTCTATATATGTTTCTGAAATGAGTGCATCATAAGCTTCATAAATCAATGCACTATCATGAAGTTTTTTTTCTAAGTCTGCCATCTGAAACTCTTTTTACTAAGCTCCATAAGCTTTTCAGGGGTAATTAAACATATTTTATATTCGGAAACTGCTGTAAGCATAAGTGAGGTTAAATCAGATTTTTCCTGTTCGCTCACCATAAAGTTCAAGCTTATCCTGAACAGCCTCAATAGCAAGGCTCATCAAAATAAGTCTTGCACCATCAGAAAGCTCCTTTTTGGAATCTTTGCCATATTCCATTTCGATATGGTCACAAAGACGCTGAAGGCTTAATACATCTATATTTCTGGCATTTTTTGCACCAAGTCGATTTAATATTTCGCTTTCATTCTGAAATGATGCTTGTTCAGGTACAATAAGAATTATATTATCATTATTTTTTTTTCTCTCACAAATAGTATCTAATAAACTGTACTTTTTACCGCTGCCACTTCTGCCATTTATTATATGCACCATTTAAATTCACCTCATTGTTGCTATAAAATCAGCTTAATATAAGTTCGATAAAAATTAAAAGTTTTGCTCAAGCTTTTTCAAAAGCTTGCAGTTTTCAAAGGCAGAGCCTTTTGGTCGCCGTCCGCAGACGGCGAAATACTTTATACTTCTCTAAGCGCAGGAGGGTAGAAAAACATTCCAGTGGAATGTTTTTCGTAGGGAACCCTCGCAGGGGGTTTCCTTGAACTTTATAATTTTTAAATAAATATAAAATAACACCTATCATCAAACTCAAATTAAAAATCATTTGAATTTATTATAACATAAAAAGCATATCTGCACAATTCCACAATACAGAATGTGCAAATATGCTTTTATAATTTTATTACCACCAAGGAAGCTTATTCATCTTCCAAAGCTCCGAAACTCTATTATACTGAACACAGTCAACGCCTAAGCTTACTCTTACTCGCTGAGAATAGTCTTTATCAGGGTCAATAAGGTCTTCAACATCTTTACCTACTGATTTAACCTTAGTGATTACATTATAATGTTCCACAGCATTTTCTTCAGATTCTAAAATATCCCTAAAATAGAAATAACCGTCTTTTTTCAACATTATTATAAATTTCATCACTGCAAGTATATTCAGGGTAATCGTGAGGAACTAATTCAATATAATCATGTGTAATGGTTTTGCCGTTTTCGTCCGGAACAGTTTCTGAATCGTGACGAATCCAACTACAATCAAGCTTAAAACGACAATATGTTTTTGCTTTTCCAGTGTATTCTACATCAACCGTTATCGTTTCAAATTCTTTAGGAGTAAGCTCTATATAGCCTCCATCATTTATAGTTGCCTCTCGCCTATCTGTTTCGCCATCCTTTATATAATAAAGTCTTGCGATAGCGTGAAAAATTTTCAAGGTAAGCCGCTGCTTCAAGCTGTTCTAATGATTTATACCTTGAAAATGTACTTGAGCATATCAAACCGATTATCATTAAAAGCGAAAAGGTAGCAAGTATAACATTTCTTTTGGTTATGTACTTCTTAAATTGAATAAGATTCATTATACTCTCTCCTTTTCTTTTAGTCTACTTGTGCTGAAGTAAGCTTAATAGTAAAGCTTTCCGATTCAGCATTAAGCTCTTTTAATGTTTTATGAGAAATTTTATCCTCATTCAAATCTGCGTCTGCTTTGTAGATATTATCATGCTCTACCCAAGAAATTATAAAGAATGTTCTGCTCTCCCCTGTATCAATAGTTCCACTGTTTTCTATCTCTTTAAAGGATTTTTTATTCTTTTCATTTATGATATTCCTTACATCAGTATAATCTGCAAGCTCAGCTTCAGTTTTTCCGAGATAATCTAAAACCATAAGTGGAATACTTCCGCACTTTGTTTCATAGGCAGTTATTTCCTCTTCATTCATAGGAATAATCAGTTTTTTCGTATAGATTTCCTGTTTGGTCTTGGATTCCCATATCAGAAAGTGAAATATCACACTCACTGAAATTATGAATATTTACTTGCTTCTTTTCATAGGTTCCATCTATCATACTTTTGGTTTCTGATATTTTGCTTGTTGCATAAACAGTCATAGTCATATTCTGTTCTACCGACTGCAAATCACCACTATGAATCTCAACATCATAAGCTGCCGCTCGTGCATCTTCTGTTTTAGTATCTCCACTTGTATAACGAGAAAATGACAAGCTTAAGCCCACTATTGAGATTATGCAAAGATATATAATCAGAAATGAAAAATAACGGTTATCAAATAGTTTTTTCACAATAAATCACGCCCTATAACATTAACTGATTATTAATTGGTCTCACGCCTATAAACATAGTTATTGAATATACCGCCCTTGCCAAGTATCGCAATATTGCTACTATCCTTTGCAGCGTTATTCATATTCCAAATATACTCAACACCCCAAATGGTACTTGACGTATCTCTCTTTATGACTATTCGGACATTTAAATCTTGCTTACTGCTGCTGCTGAGAATAAGCTGTTTGCCATCAAAGCCATTCTGAGAATTTTTAAGAGTATTTGCATTGTCCATACTTTGGCTGAAAACTAATACATCATAAGTATATCCAGCAGGCAAGTCTACGCTTATATCATAAGCAAAAAGCTTTTTCAGATTATATACATATGGCTCAGATTCACCTGACGAAGTTCCACTTAGATATTTTGTCTGATAAACATCTACTTCACTACCATTAAGCTCTTTTATAGTTGCAGAAATCATACCATATTTTTCTATAATCTCTTTATACATTGCATCGCTTTCTTGAAATACCTTTGTCATTTTTTCTTTAAATTCATCTTCACCGCCAAGCTTTTTCTATCTCGCCCTCTTGTGCAACTTCGAGCGTTGTGCTCTTATTTCTTACACCGGGAACAACTGAAACCTTATAAAGGGTTTCGGTTTTGCCATCTTCAGCAATAGACTTATAATATGTCACCGATGGAGAATAGCTATAATCTTTGGCTTCCTCATCATACGCATTATAGTTTACTGTAAAAGTATACTGCTTATAATCGTTTTCTATTACATTGCCATCTTCATCATAAACAAGAACCTCCTCTGCATCAGCACTTTCCCACTTGCTATCACTAAAGCTCGGGTAAGAATCTTCTCCAGAAATCTTTCCTGTGTATTTTTGAAGTTTAGCTTTTATAAGGCACTCGAAGGGTTATTTTACTCTCTTGTTGGTCTTTCTTAACATATGAAAATACATTAAAGGTATCTACTCGATTATCACCTGTCATAACATTTTCATAGCCTGTATAGACAATTTCTCCGCTCTCGCTGGCTTTAAGAATGGTTACATCTCTTGAATCTGCACCTTCTATATTACTATTTTCTAAGATAAAAGGTGTATATTGCTGATTGTTTACCTTAAATTCCTTTATGTAGGTTTCATCATTAGGAAGATTCTCTATGATGAACGGAACGCTATAAGGAATTGTCCATGTAAAATTAAGAGCGTCTTTATTTTCAAGATATTCGCCTGTATCATAATCGTAAAGCTTAACTGCTGTATTATTTACAGTTTTATCAGTAAAGTCCATACGATACATAAAGTATGGAACGATTTTGTATGTACCGACAGGTGCGTTATTTTTAAGAATAAATGTCCAAATACTATTAGTTGTTACAGATATGCCTGTTTCTCCTTTTGCATTTTGGAAATATTTATTTATTTGCTCCGTTGTAAGCTCGGTATAATCATTAGAGGAAATTCCCTTGAAATAAATCTTTATTCTGTCAGTAGCATAACCACTTCCACTATACTTTGCATCACTATATGAAGAAGAATCTGTTCTTGCCATAGAAACATTAGAACTTCCCCATTGTGCAGTAAAAGTTATATCGCTGGTTTCATTTCCGAGAACTTTTTTCCAACATATGAACCATCATCGTTCTTATCAAAAATGGTATATCCATTTTTAGTTGCTGAACTTATTGTTACTTTTTGGCTCATTTTCATATGTACCCCATGCAGTACCATCTGCATTTTTACCATAATCGCCCATATTAATTTGTTCATATGTATATCGGCGAATATCTCCATGTTCTGCCATAACATCTGTATTACCTATATATTTTGCATGATAGTATGCTCCTGTTTTAGTATCATTCTTAACATATATTTTCTCTACAACATTTTCAAGAGTTACAGGCTTTCCTTTTGGTATTTCGTCAACTTCCTCATCTATTTCTTCTGACTTATTATATATAGGGTTATCAGCATCAACATAGTAAGTAGAAGTTGGATTATTAGCAATTGAAGATTTCACACTCATATATGTACCACAATTAGTAGTACTATTAGCTGACTTTGTTGCATCGTTGTCTTTTTTAGTATAGTAATAATATCTGAGTGGATTTATACCATATTTTGGTCTACCTACAAAAAAAGTAAACCCTGTTGGTAACCATCAGCAGATTTTCCATATAGCTTATCATATGAAAGAAGGTCTAAAACTCTAATTTCAGCTCCCCAGTAACGCGTATATGTAGTTGGGCTCGGATAATATTGAGAGCCTCCTAAACTGATATAACCCCAACCAGTTCCTTGAATGGCATTAAGTGGCGAATATTCTTTGCAGAAATATACTGTTGCAAAGTGTTTTCCCGAATCAGAGTTTTTTGTTCGCTCATACATAAGATTAACCTTATATAAGCCACCATAGAAGCATTCTGAATCGCTTAATACACTATTAAGGTCTATTTCTACCTTACCAGTGCTCTTTTGGTCTTCGTCGTATTCAACCTCGCCAACTTCAACCTTATATGAAGATTTGTAATGATTAGCATCATCATTCCACTTCAGCTGATTATAGCTGATATTCTCTGCGGAAGGCAATCTATCCTGCCAAAAACGCTCGCCCAGATTTTATCACCCTTGCTCATATTATAAGTTGTAACAGATATTTTAGGATATTTATTACTGCTGCTTGAATAAGACTTATAGCTCTGTATATTTTCCCCTTGTAAGCCATTTCCGTCTGCATCTTTATAATTATCTGAAACATAATAATAAATTACATCTTGTGCAGGCTTGCTTGGGTCAGTTTTATCCTTATCTGTGACAGAATCATGCTTATCAGGGTCAATCTCAAGTCCGCCATTATCCGTTGTGCTTGTAACTATTTTATCTGATGGCGTATCAAGTGATACAGAATCAAGTGCTGCATAAGGCTTATACTTATCTATAACAACATGGACAACAACTATATTTTTATGTATTCCATCTTCGGCTGTTATAACTCCAAGAACCTTTGTATACATATTGTCAAGGTCATTGTTGGTTCTATATGGTACAGCAATTTCCCACATATCACGGTCAGCAATATCTTCACAAGTATCATTAAATATATACTTAGCCTCATAACTTGACATCGACTCACTCCACTTTACACTTTCATCTGAAAGCATATCATCGAGATTATCTCCATTAAGCCATAAATTCTTTGGATACGGGTCAGTATAATGATTCATCTTTTTTAAGACGCTTAGTGGTATCTACTTTATCACCCTGATAGAACTTCATACTGGAATATTGAGATATACGCTCTATATTAGGAGAAATATATATACATCTATCTGTATCAACATTTTCATAAACAGTATTTCCATTATCGTCTTTTATCGGTTTGCCTGTTTTGGAATCACGCACTTTTCTACGGGCTAAGGAAGAATCTATATCGTCTATCGACATATAGATGTTTATATCCGTATACTTAATCTTATCGGAATATGTTCCGTCAGAAAGCTGTGCATAATGAGTTTCTATATCGCTCAAATAGTTATCAAAGAACTGATAATAGGTTGTATCATTATTTGTATATTCCCACTTTGTCTGCATTTTATATTCGATAAGCTCATCAAGGCTACTATCTTTAATCTGCTGTGCATAAATATCGAAGTCCTTTTGCAGGGTTTCTCTGACGGAGAAACCATAGAGGAATATAATGAATTAAGTTCGTTATCGTTGACGAGAGAGCTGTCAAAGCAAGCTGATTCGCTCTTTTCATCATATTGAACACCAAATTGTATATTATTATAGCTATTCTCAATGCGACTTCTTCTTGGCATAAATACATCTACGCTTCTGTACTCATCTATTGCCTTATCCATAATTACATATGCGCCATTGCTTTTTAACCTCATCGCCAAAGCGACTTGTCAAATAAGCCTGCAAATATGGTGAAAGATTATCATAGTCCTGATAAGCCATTGCGTTCCTTTGGTGAGAATCGTAGTCTGTAAGCTCATGGATAATCTCTTTTCTGAATATGAAGTTATTGCTATAAAGAGCTACTGTATCTTCGGTATCGGTCTTATCGAGAGTCACAAGCTTTATCTTACATCTATCTTGGTTATTAGCATCATAGGCAGCTTTATTTTTGGTATAGAGAGTTAAATTATCATAAACCTTTCCGTTATTATTAGAGTATCCACCTATAACAGGATAATTGCTTACACCCTCCGGTGCTTCTGAAAGGTCTACCATATTATTAAGATATATAGGTGTGCCATGAACATTTAAGCCAAGAATAGAGCCTACATAAATCTTATTATTTTTATTATCACCCTTATATCCGACTGTACCATAATTTATGCCATTAGTAAGTCTTGGGCCTAAACTGTTTGTATTGTATGGATAGGTATATCCCATTATTCCGCCCGCATATAAGCCACCACTCTCAAGATAATTGACGCTTATATTACCGTAATTTATCATATTGTAGCCTATATATTTTCGAGCTTTATCATTCCAGGAATTATCTGAACCTATAATACCACCTACATATGTTGCATTACGGTTGCGTTCAGTACCAATCTCTATATCGCCATAATTCAAAACCGAGTTTATGTAATCAAAGTGGTATAAATTACCTACTATACCACCAATATACATAGTAGTTTTTCTTGTATTATTATTGGTATTATCAGTATTATACGGCTTATCATTATTATAATAAAGCTTTCCGAAATTTTCTGACTGCGTTATAGAAGCTGCGTTTAAATATCCAGCAACGCCTCCCATATAAAGAGCTGCACCAGTACCCCAAGAATATGATGTTGGATTTGTTACATTTACATTTGCAAAATTATAACAATGACTTAAAGTGAATTTTGCAACACTGATATATCCCACAATGCCACCAACAAAACCTTCACCACCACTCTCGTTAATATTTATATCACCATAATTTATGCTATTTGATATAGCTGAAGTTGAAGTAACATACCCAACAATGCCTCCTACACGATATGCGTCTGCATTTTCTACGGAAATATCAGCATAGTTTACACAATAGTCTGTTTGCCCTCCTATGCTTCTGATTCCACCGATATGAACATACCAGCCAAATCCTGAAGCACCTGATGATTTACACCACGAGCTTATATACTCTGCACCATTGACATTAGCTGTATAAAGATTTCTTACTGTGATTTTTCCTCTGTTTTCACTATGAATAGCTCTTCCGCTATGTGTTATACCCGATAAATATAAACCAGAATCTTTATATTTTGCATTATTAACGCAATTTTCAACTGTAATAGGTGCAAAATTTATATTATTCTCACCCGATAAGCCACCGTTAAGATAGACATTATAATTATTAGTTATATAATTAAAGTAGCTGTCTCGGATTGTCATAGGAGCATAATTCCTTGATTTATAACAAATACTATTTGAAACAGCATAAACAGTTATATTTGAATCCTCAACCATAAGATTAGTAAGATTTATCTCGCCATTATTGATAAGATTTTCTGTTTTCTCCGCCTGATAACTATTATATTGATATAATACACCATATACAATTATAGCTTTAGTTTTGCCAGAAATATTTATTTTTCCATATCTGCGGGATTTATCAAGGCTATTAAAAACTTCGTTCCATTTATCTGACTTCATACCATCTGGAATATAACAGCCATCATACCAACCATTAACTATATTTTTTATCTTTGATTGTCGGTTAGTGCTATTGTTCATTGTATGATAACCATATATGTTAAGTGTTCCGGTAATCTCTGCGTCTACTGTAACATCTCCGAGATTAAGATTATTATTTGCGAAAAGTGCCTGATAGCCAAGTGTACGAATTGTAACCGCACCATTATACTTTCCTTTAACAGTGATATTTCCATAGTTAATATTATTATTATAGGTATATTGTTGCTGATTATTTGAATTGTAATCTGCTGTATGATTATAGCCTATTCCAGTTATGCCTAAACTTCTTACGCAATCCGGAGCTTCAGTTGTATCAACTGTAATATCAACATAGTTGCGGTTATAATTGCAGTTATTATCCCAATTATTATAACCAGCTCTCAGACAACCTGATATTGAAAGTCGTATCATTTTATTAGTATCTTTTTTATTTGGAATAAAATTTATTTTTCCATAGCTTGAATTATACGAACCCAAACCATTAGAATACATTGAAATATAAGGAAATGGCCTTCCGAAGTAAGGTTTGATGTACCATAAATAGGGTCGAAATTATTCTTATCAAGGTCAACGGTCAGCTTACCTATATTTGTAGTATGCTCTGCAAAAAACATAGAAGTTCCAATAACACCTATATATGCAGAACCACTTGTATCAGTAGAAGTGTACCAATAGGTAGGATTACTGTTGCACCGCTCACGATTTGTTGGTGCAATATAAACATCACCTGCATTATAGGAATATTCTGTACTCATACCGCAGATGCCTACAAAATATCCGCCATTATCTATTCCTATGCCATTATTTCCGTTAGTAAAAATAGTTCCTCCATAAAAATAGATGTTACCGCAGTTATAAGATTTATAAGTATATCCCTGTGCTATACCATAAATACCAATACCACCATCATACATATAGAAATTACCCTTATTATAGTTTCTATAATTATAATATTGACCGTTCTTTGTACCTTTAGCACTATTCATATAGCCTATACCGCTCATAAGGCACTTATTTATTGCAACGGAATAGAAATTGCCTTCATTATATGAATTACAAATAATATTATAGCCTATTCCCCACATATTCGACCTTGCCTTGGAATCATTGTTTACCAAGCGTTTGCCTTTAGGAAGTGCTTCGGCTGTTGGCTTGCCGTTTTCATCATATATAACCTCGCCTGTAAGCTCATTTTTAAGAACTGGAACATCATATATATTTCCGAAATTGGCAATTCTGTCTCCACGAGTAGAATCATTTATATTTATTGCAGGCTTAGAACCATTTTCTGTAGTTAAGCCAGTAACATTACTTCCTACTTGATTTGTTGTAATACCTGCTGTATTAAAGCTGCCGTTTATTAATTTCCAATCGTTGCTTTCATCGGTTATCATATATGCACCATAAACATTACCATAGTTAGCAACATGGGTAAGCTTTCCATAGTATCCCCATTGCGTACTGCCTCCTGTACCTGCAGCACCAAGCAAACCACCTACACGAACATTATAACTAAAAATATTCGGTACCATTTCTAATGCACCGCCGATAATATCTCCGCTATTGGTACAGTCTGTTATAAAATGGTATGCTCCTCCACCGATAAGTCCACCTATCGCTGTAGAACGCTGTGAGCCTGTTCCAAGCTTAACAGTTGCTGAAGAATGAACATTTTCCATATCAACATAGTTTGAATGTGCAACAACTGTTGCACTTCTTACATTTAAAGAGCTGTCTGTGTTTGTGGTTGGCATACCATCAGCATCACCACTCGAAATTTCGCCGCCAACAAAAGATAGGTCTTTAACACAAGAATTATACTGACTATTTTTATTACTGTTAGCTTGTGCTATAAGAGCAGTAAATTTATTACTTTTACTATAGCTATTTGTTGTTGTGGCTGGTGTATTTATTGTAAGATTGAGAATTATATGAGTATCTCTCAGTTTTTCGCCATTGCTGTCGTTTCCGAGTGATGAAGTATGATGAATAGGACAATTTGCATCGCCATCATCGGCTGTACCTATAAGCTTGCCATAAAAAGATGCATTTGTTGAAGTGACTGTCCAGTTAATCCAACGCCCACCTGATATATAATTTGATGTTACTGTTATATCAAGCTTTGGTTTATAGGCATTTGGAGCAACTTCATTCATATCTATACATCTATCTATTTTAAAATAATATGCCTGTGTATACTCATATGAACAAGGGAAGTGAATAAGCTGTGCAGGAGTAGAAATTATCAATGGGTCACTCTCTGTACCCATACCAATAAATCCATAGATTCTTGGATAAGTCCAATAAGAAATTCCTTGATTAGTTCTGGCAGCTCTATTATTAAGTGGTTTAAATTCTGTGCCTGTAACGCCATTAAGAGTTTTAAGTTGGAAATTTGTGCGAGGTATGATATTTTCTTCATCGGGATTATCAATTTGATTAGGAGTTGTACCAACCTTGAATATATCACTATCATAGTAGCAGTTTGATATAGTACCACTATTATTAGGGCATACTGGATTTTGCACAACTGGTTCACGAGCATCGAGCATACCTGCAAAATATGAATCTGTAATTTTACCGCTTGCATAGTTTATCGCGACAAGTCCACCAGCGGTTGAGTTTGCTGATTTTACAACATTGACATTTGCAATAGCACCTTTTTCTGGCTGAACTTCTTGTGCAATAGCGTATACATCGTCAATAGTGCCATAGTTTCTTGAGGCAATTACCGCAGTAAAGGTTGCCGCACTATTTGTAGAATCTATTGTAGGGTGATATATGCCGAAATTCCTTACAACCGCATTAGCACCAACAACGCAAAAAATCCTACTGTTACAGGCGTATATTCTGTATCAAAATAAAGGTCACGAATCTCAAAGCCCTGACCATCAAATGTACCAGTAAATGGGTTTCCATCTCCGCCTATTGGCAAAAAAAAATATCTTTCATTATAGCTGACCTCGGAATATTCAATATTATCACCAAGTACAATATTTGCAGAAAGATAGAATTTAACTTCTGATGGGGACGAACCTTTTGCCATTTACAATCTGCGAATAGAGATATAATTCCTCTGCATTGCAAATCATCAGCTTATAGCCCTGTGACATATAGTTCTGTGCTGTACCATTATTAAAAAGCAAGGCCTCACCTACTATCTCACGAAAATCTGTAAGAGATATTCGCTTAGGCTCAGTATAGCCTGTCTGCTCTTTATATTTAATATAAGTAGGCAATGGAGAAATAGCATCTGAACCATCATAAAGCTCATTCATATATTGATATGCTGGAGCATTATTATCTGCTGCACTTGCAAAAGCAGGTGCAAACAAACCGAAAAAATCCTGAAAGCATATCACTTGGAATAAGTCCTCCAACTATTAAAATTACCAATGCAAATGAAATTACTCTCTTTTTCTTTGTATTTTTAAATTTCATATTAACATTGCCTCCTTAAACAATTACAAAAAATATGTTTAACTTCCTTATACTTTTTATAATTATATATAAATATAGCATTATATTTTGTTTAATTATATCATAAAGTTCTAACAACTTTTTTCTTAATTAGAAATTTAGCTCAATATTACAACTATAATATCTATATATAAAACTAAAATGCTATATTTGTATATAAAAAATCAGTATTGATTATCAACCAATTGAATTTTTTATTTTTATATGTTACAATATTGCTAAACATAATTTATTTATAATTAAATTTTTAGCTAAAAGGGAATGAATATAATGAAATATAATTCTACGGAAACCACTATTGAAGCAGTTTCCGATAAAAATTCCAAGACCGATAAGAAAAATTCTTCTAATAAAGCTTTTACTATCCTTGGAATTATCGCTTGCATTATACTTGCACCTATATTGATTTTAAATATAATTCTTATTATACAAGGCTTTACAGTAGATAGTAATTCTATTCCAAATATAGGTGGAACTTTTTCCTCTTATAGTAAAATCGGGTTCTATGAGTGGTACTGTTGAAACTGGCGATTTAATGTTTGCACATACCGTTGAAGATACCTCATCCTTTAAAAAAGGTGATATTATAGTATATTGGGATAAAGCAGAGGGCGGTTTCTCTTTGTAACCCACAGAATTATAGAAGTAACTAAAGATGATGACGGAAAGCTTGCCTATCGCACAAAGGGTGATGCCAATGCTACCGCCGACGCAAAGCTTGTTTATCCTGAAAAGATTATAGGTACATATCAAGGAAAAATTACAGGCTTGGGAAATGTTGCTCTATTTATGCAGACTATTCCCGGATTGATTATATGTGTTATTCTTCCACTCGCTATTTTTTTGTTATTTATGATATTATAAGACGCAGACACATTCAAAAATCCGAACAAACCGAAGCTGCTGCACTTATGGCTGAAATCGAAAGACTTAAAAGTGAAAAGGCTAAGCTTGAATCAGAAAGCAAAAATTAAATCTGTTTAAAGAATCTAACCGCCGATTAGATTTTTTAATAAATCTGAGTAGTTGCTTACTCAAAATGCCCAAAACAGAAAGATTCATACGGTCTGCTTGGGTAAATACTTAATAAAGGAGAGATTAAAGTATGAAAAAAATAAGACACTTCGTGCCGCAGGTATACTTTTTCTTGCAACCATGCTTACTACTTGCATGACAGCAGGAACCTTTGCTAAGTATACAACAAGCGACAGTGCAAACGATTCTGCGAGAGTAGCAAAGTTCGGCGTTACAGTAACCGCAGATGGTTCACTTTTTGGCGAAGAATACGCAAGCAAAGAAGGTGGCGACAAGCCTATCAACTTTAGTGGCGACGCAAACACAGGTACCGTACAGGTTTCTACTCAAGGAGAAAATGTTGTTGCTCCTGGTACTAAAAATGATACTGGCTTAGGTTTCACCGTAGCTGGTACACCTGAGGTTGATGTTGAAATAAATACAACTGTCGATATCGATAAAGTTAAAACTGTATACCTTAGAAAAGGTTCCTACGCTGTTATGTCAAAGCTTAATAATGTAACTGAAGAAAACTTTGATGCAGATAGTTTGTATATAAAAAAAGTTGAAAATCCAGATACCAATAATACTATTATTTCATATGAGCATCCTACTGAATATGCTGCAGATGCAGAGTATTATAAAGCAGTTAACAAATTATCCTTTAATGACTATGATTATAACCCCATAATCTATCAATATCAGGACAAAACTGGCGAACACTTTCAAGCTTATGATGATTTGAAAAACTTGTGTGATGCCATAAATAAAGATAACCCAGGAATAACTTGTGATGGTACATATAAGGCAAATACAGACATTGAAACCTGCAAAAGAACTCTTACTTGGTACTGGCTAATTAGTAATCCTGAGAACCCACATTCCCCTAAAGACCCATTAAAAAGACGCTAAAGACACTATTCTTGGCGATATTGCTGCCGGACGTATCGTTGTAAAAACTACTGATAATGGTGCAACATATTCACCAGTCGAAGCAGCTACAGGTACTACAGCGGCTACAAAAGGCGATTATAACCTCACTGTCAGCTTTAATATGGCTGTTACAGTAGACCAAATCGACTAATATTAAAACTTCAATCTATACTGAGCCAACTGTCCTCTGGGGCAGTTGGTTCGCATATGGACTGAATTTTTTTGAAGGAGGTATCGCTATGAATAAAGCTAAGAAATCTTGGTTTGTAGCTATGATTTTGTTACTCTTTATTATTATAACTGGTGATATTGTAATAAACATTGCATTCTCTGCAAGCACCAATCCAACTTCAAACAAAATCATAAGCCTTACAAATAATGCTCCTATTTATAATAAGGCCTATGCACAAAATAGTATAGAAAACTTTCCCCTCTCTCAAGGCTATATTTCTGATTCATCAAAAAATGGGGGTTTGTCTGTTTCTGATTCTGAACAGACATGGACTACCAACACAACAGTAAATATCTTTGAGCATAACGACCCTCGTGTTTCAACTGACGGAACTGGAAGTGCTAATCATACAATAGCTCCCGGAACAGAAAACAACTATGTATTTAGTCTTAACAATGACAAGGAATACGCAATTAAATATAATCTGAATATATCAGGTGAAAATGATAGTGAATATGAAATTCCTGTTATGGTTCAGGTTCTTGATGCCAATGGCAACTCTCTTTCTGGAGATATGAAGCCTATTAAAGAGCTTAATTCTATAAGCTCCGATGGAAATGTTAAGCCTTATTCAAGCACACAATATCAAATCCGTTGGAAATGGGATTTTGAAAATGGTACTGATGATTATGATACATTTCTCGGAAACAAGGCTGTCGATGAAGAAATAGCTTGCCATATAAATATTAGTGTTATATCTGAATACGATTATGACGAAAGCTCTGTTGAGTCTGATTCAAGTGATACTCCATCAGATAGTTCAACTATTAAAACGAGTGATAACAGGAGCTTTGCATTATACATTGTTATATCAATTTTTAGTGCTATAACAATCGCATTGATTATCATTTCAGAAAAAAAAACACAATGGAGATTTCAAAAAAAATGATGAAGAAGATTTTGAAATATACTGCAAAAACTATTTGGATTTCTTATAGCTTCAATTATGATAGGCTATTGTGTTTTTATGATGAATTCAAGGTTACTTCTTCACGAACAATTACCTATGATTGCAGGTTATGGAAATGCTGTTGTACTCTCAGGAAGTATGGAACCTGCAATCAGCGTTAATGATTGGCTTATTATACACGAGCAAGAAAATTATGAGGTCGGCGATATTATAACATTTATAGATAATGACAATATGCTTGTAACCCATAGAATTATAAGAATCAATGATGATGAAATAATCACTCAAGGTGACGCTAATAATATACGAGATAAGGCTATTTCAATAGAGCAGGTTAAGGGAAAGGTTATTAAGATTTTTCCAAAGGTCGGGTATGTAATCTCATTTGTGCAAAATCCATTCTTTATTGTAACTATCATAGTTTTGGTTTTTGTACTTATGGAACATTCCTACTCTAAGGAAAAAAATAAAAAATCCGAAAACCTTGAAGCTTTGAAAGCCGAAATAGAAAAGTTAAAATCAGAACAATAAACTATTAAAACAAGCTGCAAAGCCAATCTGAAAAACTCGAAACCACCTCTACTACTCCAAAACGAATTTCGTAGCCGTTGCTATTCTCGTTGTTATCAACTATACACTTTTCAGAATCTGGAAGTTCATTCTGCAATTCATTGCCCTCCGCAGACGGCAAACATAGTGCTGGAAACATCACGCACCACCAGTTATGTCCGCTACCGCTACCTATAATCATTCTTACAGCGTCATAATCTCCGGCAGGAAGTGTAAAATTTTCATAAATACGAGTATTGAATTTATCATTTACAACCGCGGCTCTGACGCTGTAATTATAACCTTCTGCCCTGATAACACGCTCTGCTTCGGCTATAATTTCAGGCAAATCTGCCTTTGCCCTTTATAGCTTCTTGCTTTGATGATGTATCACCAAAAATTTCTGGGCTTATTTCTAAAATAGCATCTCTGACTTTTTAGCTTTAATGCTTGGTCTGATTCTGAATCAGAATTTGCCAAGATATGTAGTCGCAAAACTCTCGATTCTATATCCTCACAAGCTCCCGCAAATGATACTACCGAAAATGTAAACGCCATAACTAATGCTGTTGCTACAAGTTTAAATATAATTTTTATTTTCATAAAAAATCCCGTCCTTTTCTTTGCTGTTGCAAAGATTATGGACGGATTTTATAATTTTATTCTTATATAAATTCAATAAAATTAAAAATTTTGCTCAAGCTCTTTAAAAGCTATTATTAAATTTATATAACTTTATCCAAAAAAGACCTCTGAAACTGGTTCTGCTTTATATACATACTCGTAATCATCATCAAGCCTTTTTGCACAATCATCACGCATATTATCATTATCGAAAATACCGAATACCGCTGAACCACTTCCTGTCATAGTCGCACCTAAAGCTCCACAATCAAGCATTATCTGCTTGATTTTCTCAACCTCCGGCAAAGCCATAACGACTTCAAATTTATTATAAAGATGTTTAGCAACACTTTTTATATTTGCTTCACAAATGGATTCTGTAATTTTATCCATTCCTTTTATTGCTGAAAATTCGGGTGAATCTGATTTTTCATAGGCATCCTTAGTGCAAACTCCAATATTTGGCTTTACAATCACCAGATAACATTCTGGTAAATCTGGCAACGGGCTTAGGATTGTTCCTATTCCGCTTGCAGACATTGTTCCGCCGTAAACACAAAACGGAACATCTGCACCAATTTCTGCTCCGATTTCTGCAAGCTCCTTGCGAGAAAGCTCTGTGTCATAAAGCTTATTCAATGCATGAAGCACTGCAGCCGCATCTGTACTTCCTCCGCCAAGCCCTGCCTCAGTCGGAATATTTTTCTTAATCTTAATCTCAATGCCCTTGTTTTCTTTTTCTGTTTCTTTAAAGAAAAGCTCAACAGCCTTATATACTGTATTGGTTTCATCAAGTGGAATATTCTCATCTGAACATACGATTTTAATATCACCATCATCTGTGAGAAACTGTTATCTCATCGCAAAGACTAATAGACTGCATAACCATAGAAACTATATGATAGCCATCACTGCGTTTTCCTCTTATATCAAGAAAAAGGTTGATTTTCGCCGGGGCATCAACATTAACCTTCATTTAGAGCAACATCCTTTCAAAAAATCACTTTTTAGGAATCCATAGCTGGAGCGTCTGGGTCATTTATAAACATTTCAATTCTGTTTAATGCTTCCATAATATGTCCGAGTGAGTAGGAATATGATACTCGGATATATCCTTCTCCACAATCACCAAAAGCTGTTCCCGGTATAACGGCAACTCGTCTCGATTTGATTAGCTTAGTGCAAAACTCTTCACTGGTAAGGCCTGTACTTTTTATTGATGGGAAAATATAGAAGGCTCCTTCTGGCTCAAAGCAAGTGAGTCCCATTCGTGTGAAACCATCTACTATAAGTCTGCGACGAATATTATACTCATTACGCATATACTCAATATCGCCATCACCATGTCTTAAACCCTCTATTGCAGCATACTGTGCAGTAGTCGGAGCACTCATAATAGCAAATTGATGAAGCTTTGTCATCTGCTCTATGATTTCCTTTGGACCAAGAGCATATCCTAAACGCCAACCTGTCATAGCATATGATTTTGAAAATCCGCTTATAACTATTGTTCGTTCTGCCATACCCTCAAGTGATGCAATAGATATATGTGGTGTATCGCCATATGTAAGCTCACCATAAATCTCGTCAGAAAGAACAAACAAATTATGCTTGCGAACAACCTTTGCAATTTCTTCGAGATGTTCTTTTCTCATAACTGCACCAGTTGGGTTATTAGGAAAAGGCAAGATAAGAAGCTTTGACTTAGGTGTAATTTTACTTTCAAGCTCTTCAGCAGTAAGCCTGAAACCGTTTTCTGCCTTTGTTTCTATTGTAACAGGAATACCGTCTGCAAGTCTTGTTAAAGGATTATAGCATACAAAGCTTGGTTCTGGTATAAGAACCTCATCACCCTCTGAAACTATTGTTCTTATAGCACCATCAATAGCCTCTGAACCACCAACAGTTACAAGAATCTGTGTGTCAGGGTTATATGTTACATTGAAACGACGCTCAAAGTATTTTGAGATTTCCTGTCTTAATTCAGAAAAACCTCTATTTGGTGTATACCATGTTTTTCCTCTTTGAAGTGAATCTATACCAGCCTCACGAATATGCCAAGGTGTCTGAAAATCAGGCTCACCCACGCTGAGAGAAATTACATGACCCATTTCATTTGCAATATCAAAATATTTTCTTATGCCCGAAGGCTTTACTGTTCGTATTTTATCATTAATAAATCTATTGTAATCCATTAAAGCTCCATACTCCTTTGTTCTTCGTTACAATCATCAATAAAAGAAATTCCGCTCTTTTTTATATTCCGTAAGAACAAAGTGTGTCGCTGTTGATACAACTGAATCTAAGGTAGAAAGCTGTTTTGCGACAAAGCTCGAAACCTCTTGTATATTAGCTCCTCTGACAAACGCTATAAGGTCAAATGTCGCCGACGCCGCAAGATATACACTATCTACATTATCAAAAGACGCAACTATTTTTGCAGTTTCGTCAAAGCCTGTTTCCGCCTTTGGTGTAACCTTGATTTCAATAATAGCATTAACGCCTGCATTCTGAAGCTTGCTTCTGTCGATTATTGTACTTGTACCCTTAATAACGCCTTTTTGCTTATAATCTTCAATCCTTTTTTTTTATCTCGGTTTCTGTTTCATCAAGCATAGCCGCAAGCTGTGAATAGGTAAATTGTGCGTTATCTTCAAGAAGTGTTAATAGCTTATCCATAAACAATCTCCGTTCCGCCACAGAGTTCATCTTTGAGCTTTGCAGCATTAAAGTATTTAATTTCAAAGCACAAAATATAGCTTGCTCTAAAATTATACTTTCAATTATAACTCATATCTTGCAAATTTTCAACGGCATTTTGAAAATCGAAAATTGTAACAAAATTAGACACAAAAAATATTTTTTAGCACTTAATTTTTTATAAAAGATTGATTATAACTCTTTAATATGTTACCATTAATAAGAAATAATTTAATAAGTTTAATATAATAAAAAAATATAATCAAATTAAATATATTCCAATCCAAGAAGAATAAATCTCTTTAAGCTAATTTAATTACTCTAATATAACAAGGAGGCTATATATGAATATACTGTTTTTTCTTAAACATAAGGCTACTGTTGCATATCTCTATGATGATTGTTCTATCAGGCAAGGACTTGAAAAAATGCACGCCCATGGTTACACAGCAATTCCTGTTATAACTCGTGAGGGAAAATACATAGGTACAGTAAGTGAAGGAGATTTCCTTTGGTATATTATTCTCAAGAAAACTCAAGAACAAAATCTTAAATCGTTAGAAGAATGTCACATAAAAGATATTATAAGAAATAAGCGTGATAGAGCTGTAAGGGTCAGTGAAACTATGGATAATCTTCTCAATATGGTTATGGAGCAAAATTTCGTACCAGTAGTTGATGACAGAGGTATGTTTATAGGAATTATCACAAGAAAAGATATTATAAAATATTTCTATGATAAAGAAAAGAAAGCTTTAGAAAGTTAACTAATGAATAAAACTCCTTTATTTGCAAATAATAGCAATATATCCGCAAATAAAGGAGTTTTATTCTTTGAGCAAAAAATATTATAGATAAAATCAGCAATGGAATTTTTGCAAAGGAAAGTTTCGATATTATAGAAAGAAAAATCATTATTTGCAACAGGGATTCCTGCTTATTTTTTGTTGATGGACTCATCAATGACGAGGTAATGGAAAAAAATTATAGAATTTTTCTATTCTATAAATGATGAAAGTCAGCTTTCTGATTTAAAAGCTTTTTGCGAAAAAAGTGTACCTTATGTTGAGGTTTCTGCTGAAACGGATTTGGATAAAATTTATACTGGTATTCTTTCTGGTATTATGGCTCTTGCTATAGATGGTTTAAACGGAGCTATTATGCTCGATGTACGCTCATATCCACAAAGGGATTCCTCTGAGCCTGAAAAGGACAAGGTATTGCGTGGCTCTCATGACGGATTTGTGGAAACTTTAGTTGCAAACACAGCACTTGTACGCCGTAGAATAAGGGATAGAAATCTCCGTATGAAATATCTTTCCGCTGGAATTGAAACAAAAACAGATATTGTCCTTTGCTATATGGATAACAAAGTTGATAAAAAACTTCTTGCAGAAATCACACAAAAAATCGAAAATGCTTCTGTTGAAGCTTTGACTATGACTATGCAAAGTCTTTCAGAGGTTATTTATAGGCACAAATGGTATTCGCCATTTCCTAAGGTTAAAAATACAGAGCGTCCTGATGTAACCGCATCAGCTGTACTTGACGGCAACATTGCTATCCTAATTGACAATGCTCCCTCTGCCCTGATTATTCCGACTTCTATTTTTGATATTTTAGAGGAGGCGGATGACTATTATTTTCCACCGCTCACAGGAACTTATATAAGACTTTCTCGTTATATCGTAACTATTGCATCGCTTTTTATAACACCTATATGGTTACTTGCTTTAAAATATCCAAGCTATATTCCTGAGGTCTTTTGCTTTCATAGTTCCGTCGGACCCTATAAACATTCCAATATTCTGGCAGCTTATGATACTTGAACTTGCAATAGACGGTTTAAGGCTTGCAGCAATAAATACACCAAATATGCTTTCAACGCCTTTAAGCATAATTGGTGCAATAGTTTTGAGTGATTTTGCTGTACAATCAGGTTGGTTTATCAGTGAGGCTATGCTTTATATGGCTTTTGTTGCTATTGCAAACTATTCACAGCCAAGCTATGAATTAGGCTATGCAGTAAAATTTATGCGAATAATGATACTTGTTTTAACTGAGGTTTTCGGAATATACGGTTTTATTGCAGGTATAGTGCTTACATTTATTATAATGGTATGCACCAAGACTATTTCTGGAAAAAGCTATCTATATCCGCTGATACCGTTTAACAGAAAAGAATTTTATAGAAAGATAGTAAGAACAAGGGCTGCGGCAAACGGCAATATAAAGAAATAGCAGCGAGCCACTGCCCCAAGAAACGGTGCATGACCGCACAGGAAAAGACACAGAATCGCTCAAAACTTTCAAAATTAAGTTTGTTGACGCGGTTAGAGAAACTACCGTTTAGCTAACTAAACTTATCTTAGACACTCAAAATTTAGGTCAAGCCTTTTTTAAAGGCTTGCGGTTTCCAAAGGCAGAGCCTTTGGTAGGTTTTAAGGGTGAAGCCCTTAACATACTTTTTTGCTCTAAATGGCGGACTTTGTCCGCCCTTATTGACTAATGTTGATAACAAAAAGAAATTTTAGTGGCGAACAAAGTTCGCCACTAAGGAGGCAAGACAAGTTAAGGGCGTTGTCCTTAAAACCTACAAGGGACTCCGTCCCTCGACCCTGCGAGCCTTTAAAAAGGCTCGAGCGAAACTTTTAATTGTCTTGGATAAGTTCATCAACTAATCGGTAGTTCATTGGTAATTACTTCAATCGCATCAACAAACTTATTTTAAAAGTGTCGAGCGAGACTTGTCGAGCGATTACGCGTCTTGACTGCGGAGACACTCCGCCTCAAGCGAAACTTTTAGCTGTCTTAGGGGAGTGTATTAGCTAATTTCCTAAAAGCCTTATTGTCAAAGGAGCTAATACCATACCTGCAAAATCTGACATCAATGCCGCTGGTATAGTATATCCTGTTTTTTTTGTATACCGACCGAACCATAATAGACCGCTATAGCATAAAATGTGGTTTCTGTTGAACCGGCTATAACAGATGCTGTTCTTCCGATAAAGCTATCGGGAGAAAAACTTTTGAATAAATCATTTAATAAAGCAAATGAACCACTTCCAGATACAGGCCTCATAAGTGCAAGTGGTAAAATTTCACTTGGAAATCCTAATGCACTTGTAACTGGTGACAATAAATCTGTTAATATTTCAAAAAAGCCTGATGCTCTTAACATAGATACTGCTGTTATCAAGCCTATTAACGAAGGTGCTATCGAAAACATAGAAACTATTCCCTCTTTTGCACCATCTGTAAACGCTTCAAAAAGCGGCACTTTTCTGCAGAATCCGAAAATAATTATTAAAGCTATGGAAACTGGAACTACAAGATTACCTATTATTTCCATTTTTACCACCTCTATTCGAGTGCAATCTTCTTCTTTCGACAGGAGCTTCAAAGCATTTTGCTGTTATTATTCCTACAAAAAGCGACAAAAAAGAAACTATCCATATAGCGACTATAATATCAAAAGGCTGTTTCGAACCAGCAGATGCTCTCATAGCGGCAATTGTTGTCGGAATTAGTTGAATTGACGCAGTATTCAATACAACAAACATAACCATACTTCTATTTGCAATTTCGGGCGTTTTATTTTCCTTTTGCATCTCTTTCATTGCGACAATTCCAAAGGGTGTTGCGGCATTTCCAAGTCCAAGAAGATTTGCCGCCATATTTGCACAGATTGCCTTTAATATTGGACTTTTCGGCTTATAATCTGGGAAAAGAATACGCAAAAACGGTGAAAATACTTTTTGCAAGAATGGCTGTTATTCCACCTTTATCAGCAATTTTCATAAGCCCTGACCAAAGAGCCATTACTCCCAAAAAAAGAGAGTGTAAGCTCAATCGCCTGAGCCGCTCCATTTAGAGCAGCCGAGGAAAGTTCCTCCATTTTGCCAGTATATATCGAACATATAAGGCTTACTATCAGCATAGCACCCCATATATAGCCAAGCACAAAGCCTCAACCTCGTTTCGGATTTTATTACTATTTTATGCTTCGACAATGTGAATTTATGAAATAAATTTCTCGACAATCTATTGACAAAATTGAAAAAAATAGTAGAATTAAGTAAAGTTTGGAAATAATCGTCTGATTATTTCATAAATCCACGCAAAGGAAGTTATGATTATGAGAAATTCCGGTTATGTAAGACAAGTTGATTCACTTGGTCGCCTTGTTCTGCCTATTGATTTGAGAAAGGCTCTCGGTGTTCAGTCGGGTGACTCCGTAGAAATCTTTCTTGATGGTGACAACAAAAGAGTTATTCTGCAAAAATACAATCTGCCAATTCCTACTTGTATTTTCTGTGGCTCTCAGAAAGATGTTATCAGCTTTAAAAATCAAAATGTTTGTAAGACTTGTATGGACGAAATTACTGCCAATAAAAACTAAAAATTTCTGAAATACATATAACAAAAACTGCAAGCATATTTTTGTGGTTTTGTTATAGCGAAAGGTATGAAAAATATGAAACTATCTGAGTTGCTTGCAGATAACAAGACTGTTCTCTGTGATGGTGCTTTTTTGCAACATTCTATTCTAAGCTTACTGGTAATTCTGAAAGACGCTGTGAGCTTGAAAATATCAATAATCCTGAAATCGTTAAGCGTATACACACACAGTACATTAATGCAGGTGCTAAAATTATACGCACAAATACCTTTTCCGCAAATACTGCTATTCTTAATATCAGCCAAGATGAGCTTATTAAGGTTATCAAACAGGGATATATGCTTGCAAGGGAATGTGCAGGCGAAAACGCTGTTGTTTGTGCTGACATAAGTGCGATTTATACTAATGATGACCACGACAAAAAATCCCGATGCTGAATATCGTGCTATCATTGATGCGTTTATTGAATGTGGTGCGGATTCATTTATACTTGAAACTCTTCCAAGTATAGATATTATTGCCTACCCTATCGAATATATTAAATCTAAAAAGCCTGATGCTGATATTTATTTATCTTTTGCGATTATGCCAGACGGCTTTACTCGTTCGGGCGTTTCGCTTAATTCACTCCTTGATAGCATAGTAAAATATAAGGATAAACTATGTGTAGTTGGTTTGAATTGTGGTTGTGGACCGACTCAAATTCAGCGTCATGCAGTACAATTCAATGATTTCATAAAAAGCAATACAAAGCTGTATACAGCTGTTTTGCCAAACAGTGGATATCCATATCTTGAAAGAAGGCGTATTGCCTTTTCGCCGAATACTGAACATTTTGTTGACGAAATTGCAAGACTTATTCCAAATAACATAAATATTCTTGGTGGCTGTTGTGGCACTGAACCTGAACACATTAAGCTTCTTTCCGAAAAGCTCAATGGAAACATAAGCTTTGAGAAAATTGAAATTAAAGAAACGAAAAAATCTTCTCCTGCACCATTTTCTTCTCGAATTGCAAATAGTGATTTTGTAATTGCGGCAGAGCTTGACCCTCCATATGGCACAGATTTAAACAAGCTTATAAATGGTGCTAATCTCCTTAAAGAGGCTGGAGCGGATATTGTTACTATCTCTGATTCCCCTCTTGGGCAAGTAAAAATGGAGCCTGTTCTTTGTTCTGCAAGAATACATCGTGAATGTGAAATCGATGCTTTGCCACATATCTGTTGCCGTGATAGAAATATCAATGCTTTGCGTTCAGTTCTGCTTGGAGCACATAGTGAAGGAATTCGTGCTGTTCTCGCAGTTACTGGAGACCATATTGCTGAAAGCGACCGAGGAGTTGTAAAACCTGTTTTCAATATAAGCTCCACACAGTTTATGACCATAATTTCTGAAATGAATAAGGAGGTTTTTGCAGATTCACCTATACTTATTGGTGGTGCATTTAATCCTGATTTGAAATATGCAAAGAGTCAGCTTAAACGCCTCGAAAAGAAAATGGAATGTGGTGCAACATTTTTCCTGACACAGCCTGTATATTCTGCTGAGAATATTGATGTCATTGAGGAGGCTCGTTCTCTTGGTGCTAAAATGCTTGTCGGAATTATGCCACTTGTAAGTTATCGAAATGCGTGGCTGTGAAGAAATGAAGTTTAAGACTTCATTCTTCACAGCTTCCTTTCAATTTTTGTGAAAAAATAAGGCAATTATTTAAAAAATGGTATGCTCCTCCTTACCACAAACAGCGTAATGTTGAAAACCTCAAGCAACTTTTTGCAGTCTGATTTGTTTTGTATAAAATTTGTGAAGATTAAAGCCGATTGAAACCAAATAAATCTCCAATTCGACTTTAATTTGACCTCCTCGCACTAACCTTTTGTGCCAACGGTCATATTTCATTACACCGAAGATACCCTCAGCTTGTATCGAACGATTCATTTTCACTGAGTTTATCTCGATATTTGCAGAGTTTCTCATAATATCTTTGTGTAACGGTCTTCCGATGTCCTCTGCCATACACAAACTTCTTCACAAACTTATTATACCACAAAAGGCACATAACCGAAATTGATAACGGTTATGTGCCTTCTTTTTTTGCAAGGCTGTTTTTTCACAGCCCCTCGCAAAAATATTATTTTTCAGTTTTACTCTTTCGATTGTTATAAATAAACATCATAATTGCCATAGAACAGATTACTATATAACCTATTATAGAATATATATCTGGTATATCACCAAAAATTATGAAACCAATAAGTGCAGAAAAAATTATCTGAGAATAGTCATATACAGAAATTTCTTTCGCTGGTGCATGGTAATATGCCGCAGTAATTGAAAATTGTCCGCCTGTTGCTGCAAGTCCTGCACAAAGCAGATATATCAGTTGAAGCCAGGTCATTTCGTGATACTGAAATATCAAAAATGGAAATGTCACAACGCAAGAAAAACATGAAAAGAAGAACACAACAAATTTTCCATTTTCACCTTTCTGACCAAGTCGTCTTACAGCTGTATATGCTGCACCAGCACCTAAGCCACCTATAAAACCGAGAAGTGCAGGAAGAAACTCTGTAAGATTGAAGCTTGGCTTTATTATAAGTAAACTTCCTAAAAAATGCTATAATGACCGCTAAGGTTTGAACTTTATTTACTTTTTCGTGCAAAAATATAAGCGAGAAAAATTATACAAAGAAAGGCGACATCTTATTGAGCATTGATGCATCAGAGAGTACAAGGTGGTCTATTGCATAAAAGTTACAAAGAATTCCAAGTGTACCGAATATTGAACGGGCAAGCAATAAGCCAAGATTTCCTTTTTTGAATTTAAAGCCTTGCCCACTTTTTATTAACAGAATTGCTGCAAAAATCATAGCAACAAAATTTCTGAAAAAGCTTTTCTGAATAGATGGTAAATCTCCAGAAAGCTTTACGAAAGTGTTCATAAGTGCAAAAGCAAAAAGCTGATATTATGATATAGATGATTCCAAGATATTTTTGTTGATTTTCAAATTATTCACCTCAAAAACAAGAAGCCACCCTAAGGGGCAGCTTCTAAGCATATACCTTTATTTAAATAATAATATTCATCAAAAATTTTGTCAATGGCAAATAAATTAACAAACATAAGTCTGATAGAAATTAAATCATATAATTATCATAACTATTTTCAGCCTCTCTATCAACTACATCTTGAATTGTTATTCCATCAAGATAGTCTGTAATAACCTTATAAAGCCCCTGCCAAATATAGAGCGTTGAACATTCCTCCGCACGCTCGCATTGAATCGGTTCAAAATCAAGACAAGAAACAGGAGCTATACTGCCCTCAGTAATTTTTAGAATCTCACAAATAGTAAGTTCCTTTGGGTCTTTTGCAAGCATATATCCACCTTGATAACCACGATTAGCTTTTAGAATACCAGATTTATTCAAAAGAGGCACAATCTGTTCAAGATATTTTTTTTGATATATTCTGACGCTCTGCAACATCCTTAAGTGCAATAAAGCCATCCTTTTTATGTTCTGCCAAATCCACAAGAAATCTTACAGCATATCTACCCTTTGTAGAAATTTTCACACTATCACCTCAAAGTCTATCGGTTTTATATATTATATATTTTAACACAAAAGTTATCAATTATCAATGATAAAATTAAACAAAAAAAATACCGTATACTTTTATAAAGCATACGGTATCAAAGTTTTCGATATAAATCCAACATTTAAAAGCTATCAGACTCAAACATTCTCATTTTCTAAAGCTTCTTTATTTGTTTCATTATTCATAATAACATCAACAGCACTAAGAAGTCCCTTATATTGCTCTATCATTTTCTTGAGATATTGCTTACCTTCATCAGTAATAGCATAGTAGTTACGAGTTCTGTGGCTTTCAGTAATCTCTTGAGAATACTCTACAACATAGCCCTGCTCCTGAAGACGATATAGTACAGGATAAAGGAAATTCATTTTATAAATCTTGTTGCTGCGTTTTTCAAGCTCCTGAGAAAGCTTTATATACATACATTGGCTTTTCGTTAAGAAGAAACAATGTAAGCATAGGACTGGTAGCTCTCTTGAAGTAATCCTCAAAAGAATGGTTGGATTCTTTTCCTAAAGTTCTGCCCATAAGTAATCACCTTTCTTTTCTAAATGTCACTATTATTATAACATAATATAAAATAAAATCAAGAGCATATATTGTATTATACACAATAAATTTACAATTAATCATTTATAAACTATATTAAGTATCTTTATTTTTGATTTATTATTTTGTGAAATAGTAACATTTTTTCGCTTATATTATAAAATATATTGGGCGATATATCTTATATAATTTTTTTCAATAGTGATTTTAGTGAAATTACTATTATCATTCGGCATTTATTTTGTAATATTTTGTTAAATAATACTAATTTTTACAAACAACTCTTTCAAAAAAATATCTTCATAAGCATTTAATTGTTATTCATTAATATATGGTTCATAATTGTGCAATTTTGGAGCATATTTGTCTGCAGACAGGTAACTTAATTAAAAATTACTACCAGCATAGCCCCAATACTCTATTTCATCATACTTTACATAAATTCTATCACTTAAAATTTCAAGCTTATCTGAAACAATTTCTGTCAGTTCAGCAGTCAGCTTATCATAATTCTTAGCAGATGAGCCACCATAAATCTTAACCTCAAGTATTGCACAAGATTCGTCAGAACCCTTAAACCACATTCTCTGTTCATCACAGAAATTCAGCATAAGCCATTGTTCACTCTTACCAGGAATAATAGCAATAGCTTCACCAAAAGCTGATTTAAGTTCAGCTTCTTTTTTCCTTTGATATAGATACAGATGTTTTCAATTCAATAAATGGCATTTTAAGCACTCCTTTTATTTTTTTCTTAGATTTCCTGCTCATAATAAGCTTTGACAAAATAATAGCAACTACTCCAGCTATAATTCCAAGGCACAGATAAAAAGCACCAGAATTTCCTGAAACTGTTAATGCAAGAATCGCCACTGCAACAATAATTATTATAGCCACAATATAAAACGCTAAAACCTTTGGATTTTTTTCATTTAAATTTCCCACCTTAAATATAAATTAATCCTCATATGTATGGTCACAAATTTCCTTTATCTTTTCTTGCAATTTAAGATAATCCTCAAATGCGGCCGGCTTGTTATTGGGATTTCTCAACAAAGCCGCAGGGTGTAAGGTTGCCATCATAAGTACATTGCCCTTTTCAAAGAAAATTCCATGCTCTTTTGTAATTTTAATATCTGGCTTTATAATTTTTGCAGCAGCAATTCTGCCAAGGCATACAATAATCTTTGGACGAATTAATGCAAACTGATTTCTCAACCAATCTACACAAGCTGTCTGTTCCTCTGGAAGTGGGTCACGATTTTTAGGAGGACGGCATTTTACAATATTTGCAATATAGATATTCTTTTTTCGGTCGAGGTCAACAGCCTCAAGCATTTTATCAAGAAGTTTTTCCACCTCTGCCAACAAAGGTTCTCCTTGCTCGTCCTCATTTTGTCCAGGACCTTCTCCGATAAACATAACCTCCGCATCAGAACCCCTACCCCGAAAAAACAACATTTGTACGAGTCTCGCATAAGCCACACTTCTGACACTGCTTACATTGAATCTCAAGTTCGGCAAAATTATCTATCATACCAAATTACTCCTTATCAAATTATTTAGCTTAGTATAGCATATTTCAATTTATAAAGCTACAATTTTCAGCAAAATCAAAAAGTGTGATAGAGTATTCTCTACCACACTTTTTGAGTCTATTTTTAATTTGTTTATAGGTTTAAATCAAGGTACTTTAATGCACTTTTTATTTCATACCGTTCTCATAAGCTTCAATCATCTTTTTAACCATCTGACCGCCTACTGAACCTGCTTCTCTTGCAGAAATATCACCGTTATAACCCTGCTTGAGGTTTACGCCTACTTCGCTTGCACATTCCATCTTAAAGCGTTCCATAGCTTCCTTTGCCTGTGGTACATTGAGCTGATTATTGTTGCTGCTTGACATAATTATTTTCTCCTTTGTTTTTAAGATTTTTGATGTTTAAATTTTTGATTTTATTGTTTTGCGTTTGCATTATTATATTATGTCGTTATCAGCTTAATATTAAATGTAAATTTTAGCGCTTATGGAATTTTTATCTTAAAATTCAAAACCTTCTTCCGGTATAGCTCAAGTAAAATAAGAATTGCACTTGTCGCTAAAGATGAATAAAGCTCATAACTGCTCTTTATATAAAAATCTCTTGGCTCTATAATTTCACCATCAATCGTGCATATTGCTCTTTGCAAACTTACCATACTTACTTCATCAGTAATGCTTGCAGTACTAAATGTATCTTTTAGTGACATTCCACACGAAATTGCAATATTGCCACTTCCATTAAGCATATCTATTGCATTGCGATTTTCAGAAGAAAATATTGCAAGGAAGTTTTCTCCATATATTTTCCCTTTGAAATCGCTGCAAAAAACTGCAATAGAATTATCCGAAAGCTCATTGAAAGTTTCCGAGGCAGTGGATATAGAAATACTTCTGCGTTTGCAAAGCATATCACCATAATGTTCAATAGAATTACAAACGCAGTTAAAAAGCTCTTTATTCTTTCCCAAGATTTTTATATTTATCATAGCAATACCTATAATTATTTTTCATATGGCGGTGTATATTGAATTATCTCACGATATGATTCAAGTTCTTTCTCATCCTGTGCTGCAAAAGGAATAAGCCCTGTACAATCTGTTGTACTTGGAACAGGATTAAATTGTTTTAAAGCTTCTTCACGAGCTTCTGTTTCCTTATCATTAGGATAATGTTTTGCCTTGTTTAAATCAATCTTATTAATATTTTTACTATCCATAAAAATCCCCCTTAAAAAAAGTATTCCTAAATATTTTAAATCGAAATTCTACGATTACATATTATTTTATGTAATCGAATTGTGTTCAACACCCAAACCAAAACTTATAGAAAGTGCCTCATCGACCTTTCCCATTTCGCCGAGGTCGAGAGAACCCATACGCTCTTTTAATCTGCGTTTATCTATTGTACGAATCTGTTCAAGAAGCACAACAGAATCTTTAGCAAGACCGCTTTCATTAGCCATAAGACGAATATGAGTTGGCAGATTTGCTTTAGTACTTCGGCTTGTGATAGCCTACAGTTGGACTATATCTGTTGCCGATGTCATTCTGAATAATCAAAACAGGTCTTACACCACCCTGTTCAGAGCCTACAACAGGGCTTAAATCCGCATAATATATATCTCCTCGTTTAATATTCACAGCTTTCACTCTCCGAAATTTTATTTTGTGCCGGCAATATTATTCTTGTCCGATTTTCAGAAAAATAAACATAATCATCCAGCACATTAACATAATATTCTTGCAAAAGCCAAGTGACACCTTATAATATTTTGATAATAAATATAAAAATTTATTACATAAAAGATTTAAAATAAAAAATTCGCACAAGCCATTAAAAAGCCTGTGCGAATTTTCTATTTAAAGTCATTAAACAACTTGGAAAAGATAGAATTTGAGATAATTTGTTTCCTGCATATTCCAGAGTATTGGGTGGTCAGGAGCTTGCTGACGAGCCTCTATCTGACGAAGCTCAACATGAGCATCAAACGCAGCTGATTTAAGCATCGTGCGGAAAAGCTCATCTGTCATAAAGTGCGAACAAGAGCAGGTAGCGAGATAACCACCTCTTGGCAGCAGCTTCATAGCACGAAGATTTATTTCTTTATATCCACGAATAGCACTATCAACAGTTGCACGAGATTTTGTAAAAGCAGGCGGGTCAAGAATAACATAATCATATTTTTCATCTGCTGTTGGAAGATTAGGCAACAAATCAAAAACATTAACTGCTTTAAAGCTCATCTTATCCTCAAGACCATTAAGTTCGGCATTTCTCTTTGCAAAACCAACTGCCTCCTCAGAAATATCAACGGCACAAACATGTTCTGCCCCACCATAAGCACAGTTAAGTGCAAAAGAACCTGTATGTGTAAAGCAATCAAGAACTCGTCTGCCCTTTGCCAGTTTTGCGGCCGCTCTGCGGTTAAATTTCTGGTCAAGGAAAAATCCTGTTTTCTGACCATTTTCAAAATCTACATAATACTTAATTCCATTTTCTACAATAGTTACCTCAGTTGAATCTGGAATATCAAGTCCATCGAGCTTAAAGAAGCCTTTGTTTTCTTCCATACCTTCGAGACGGCGAATACCAACATCATTTCTCTCAAATATTCCACGAATATTAAAGCCATCTTCCGCAAGGACTTTAACAAGTGCCTTAAAAATCAAAGGCTTAACACGCTCTGTTCCAAGAGAAAGTGTCTGGGTTACAAGTATATCATCAAACTTATCAACAGTAAGCCCTGGGAAACCATCAGCCTCTCCGAATATAACACGACAGCAATCAAGGTCATCACGCATAACCGTCTTGCGATACTCCCAAGCATATCTTACTCTGCGTTCATAGAACGAATAATCAAAGTGGTCATTTGCATTTTGCGAAATAACTCTTATACGAATTTTCGAGTGAGAGTTATAATATCCTGTGCCCATATATCTTCCACGATTGTTTACAACATCTATAAGATTTCCATCTTCAATTTCTCCGAAAATCTTTTTAACCTCTGTATCATAAACCCATGTACTTCCACCAATAAGTGAAGTTTCAGCTTTTCTTGAGATTTCCGCACGAGGATATTCTCTGTTTTTAAGTGACATATTATTTCTCCATTCCCATAATAATTTAAATTTAAATATTACCTATTGAAACAAACAATATAATTTTAACATTTAAACTCTAAACTTTCAATAAAAAGCGTAATCAATAAAAAATATAATATTTATTTGATATAATTCCTCTAAACAGATTGAAATTTTCAGACCTTTTAGTTAAAATATAAATAGTATAAAAATAATTAAGCATGACTTTTAAATAGCTTTTTATTTTTTAAAATTTTATTAGCTATACATATGATTAAATCTATATAAAATATGTATAACTTGGAGGTTTTATTATGAATAACTACTTTTCAAGATATGTTCATGTTGCTTTATCGGGTGACAAAACCGCATATGAAACACTTTATAATCTTACTAAAGATGCTCTATTTTTTGCAATACTAAATATAACTAAAATGAACAAGAAGCAATAAGCATCATGAAAGAGAGCTATACAAACGCATTTGAAAATTTAACTTCTCTTAAAAAACCAGAAATCTTTGATGTATGGCTAAACAGAATTGCCTCATATTCTGCTTATATATCTATCACAGAAAAAAATCCAGATGCTTTTAATAATGTTGCTGAAAAATTCGAATGGAATGATGAAGATAATTTCGACCAACTTCCACAAGAAACCATAGACGATAAGGACACACGAAATGTTGTGAAAGGAATAATCGAAAATTTGCCTGATGACCAACGACTTCTTATCATAATGCACTACTATCAGGAAATGTCTTTATCTGCAATCGTTTCAACATTAGATTTGCCAGAAAACACAGTAATGTGCATACTCTCATATGCAAGAGATGGAATAAAAAAGAAATTGCAAAAGCTGAATCAGAAGGCAGATTAATGCGTTCAGTATCTCTCGGTGCAGTTCCCTTTACACTTATGGAATTAGCAAAATCTCAATTTTTATTTCACCCTGCACCACCTATGAGCAGTATTATTACACCACCTACAAATGCAGAACCTATCATTGAAGAAAAAAATGATATACAAGCAATTTTAAATATTCCATCTCCTGATGCACCCAAAGAACAAGCACAAGAAACAAAAATTACCGAGCAAGTCCAAGAACCTGTTCAGCAAGAGTATGCAAACCCTTATGAACAAGCACAACAGCCAGTTCAGCAAGAATATGCAAACCCTTATGAGCAAGCACAACAGCCAGTTCAGCAAGAATATGCAAACCCTTATGAACAAGCACAACAGCCAGTTCAGCAAGAATATGCAAACCCTTATGAGCAAGCACAACAACCAGTTCAGCAAGAATACGCAAACCCTTATGAGCAAGCACAACAGCCAGTTCAGCAAGAATATGCAAACCCTTATGAGCAAGCACAACAACCAGTTCAGCAAGAGTATTCAAACCCTTATGAGCAAGCACAACAACCAGTTCAGCAAGAAACAGTTGTAGAGCAGTCTCAGAATGTTCAAGAAGTTTCAGAACAACCATCAAATAATATTCCTAAAAGCCACAATCATACCAGCGTGTGGTAGAAGCTAATTTTAGTATAGATAACGCCACAAAGCAAAAGAATAAAAAAACAGACAAGCAAAAATTCTTCTCTTTCAAAAATCGGAAATTTCTTTAAATCAACTGCGGGTATAGCTACAATCATAGGAGTAGCTTTTGTTGTTATTGCTGGAGTAGTTATATTTTCTATGCTTGATGTCGCAAAAAAAGAACAGTCTTTCAACAGATGGTATTATTGAAAACTCAGTCGATATTAATGCATCATCAGATTCAGAAAGTTCTCACGAACCTACCGCCGAAGAACTTCGTGCTGCAGAACTTAAAGAAGATGAAAAAAACTATGTCTATAAAGAGTATCAAAACGATACATTACACATAGTCGGATATAAGGGCAAGCTTGAGGATTTAGTAATACCAGAGAAATATTCAAATAAAGTTATAACTGGAATCGACCCTATGGCATTTTCAGGCTGTTCACAAATTAAAAGTGTAACTATATCTAAAAATATTCAATCAATATCTCTTAATAACAGAAGCTGCAATATGAATCCTTTCTATGATTGCATTTATATGAAAAATATATATGTTGATGAAGATAATCGTTACTTTACTTCTGTTGATGGTGTATTGTATAATAAATCTAAAACTGAACTTCTTTTCTACCCATCTTATAAATCAGATTCATCATATACTATACTTGATAGTGTAACGAAAATTGAAGTTGGTGCTTTCCAAAGAAATGGTATAGTTACAGAAGTAATACTTCCAAAGAATATCAAAACTATTTCTAAAGAGGCTTTTCTTGAATGTACATCACTTCAAAAAAAATAGAAATTCCTTCAGGTATTACAGAAATCAGTGAATCACTATTTTCAGGTTGTAAATCTCTAAATGATATAACACTTCCAAATACTATTAAAGAGATAAAATCCAATGCTTTTTATAAATGCAGCGGTCTTAGAAAAATCACACTTCCAGAAAGTGTAGAAACACTCAATTTTCTTGCCTTTGGTGATTGCACAATGCTTAATACCTGTACTATAGAAAACAGTAATATGAAATTTAAAAGTTCATATGATAAGAATGAATCCATCTTCCCTAATACTCAGGTTACACTAAGAGCTAAAAAGGTTCTACAACCGAAGCATATGCTAAAAAGTGGAAAATGTATTTTTTTCTTATATGTAAACTTTATAAGCATATTCAATATTTTTTCTAATTTATGATATAATCAGGTAAATAAAATACTCGGAGGTTCAATATGAACTTTTTAGAATTAGCAAAGAAAAGATATTCTGTACGCTCATACAGCGAAAAGCCTATTGAAAAAGAAAAATTAGACACAATACTTGAAGCAGGCAGAATTGCCCCATCAGCAGTAAACTACCAACCTACAAAAATTATTGTTGTAACTGATGCAAAAGGTTTAGAAAAGGTTTCAAAAGCAACTAATTTTTATAATGCCCCTTGTGTTCTGATTGTCTGCAATGATACTTCAGCATCTTGGAAGCGTAAATACGATGGCAAAGAATTTGGCGACATAGACGCAACTATCGTCACAGACCATATGATGCTTATGGCAACAGAGCTTGGATTAGGCACACTCTGGATAGGCAGATTCAAGCCACAGGTTATAAAAGAAGAATTTAATATCCCAAAAGAAATTGAACCTATCAATCTTCTTGCAATAGGATATGCTGATGGCGAAGCAAAAAGCCCAGATAGACACGATAAGGATAGAAAAGCACTAAGTGATATAATTCTTTCTTAATAACTAACAGACTTTTCTAAGACAATAAAAGTTTTGCTCAAGCTTTTTCAAAAGCTTGCGGTTTCCAGAGGCGGAGTCTTTGGTGGGTTTTAAGGACAAAGCCCTTAACATTCTTTGCTCCTTAAGCGGCGGATTTTATCCGCCGCTATTTTTTGCTTTTAATTCATATTAACCTAACTATATACTGCGAATTTCCATTGCAAAATACTTTTATTTATGCTATCATTAAACGAGCGAACATACTATCGATTTTTTAGAAAATCATTTATTCATGGAGGTAATTCCAATGATGAAAAATATAGTAGTAAAAGGTGCAAGAGAACATAATTTAAAAAATATTGATGTTGAAATTCCAAGAGAAAAGCTTGTAGTTCTTACAGGACTTTCAGGTTCAGGAAAATCTCTCTTGCATTTGATACCATTTACGCTGAGGGACAACGCCGTTATGTAGAATCTCTCTCCTCATACGCAAGAATGTTCCTTGGCCAGATGGAAAAACCGAATGTTGATAGCATTGAGGGACTTTCTCCTGCAATATCTATCGACCAAAAACAACCTCAAAAAATCCTCGTTCAACAGTTGGTACAGTAACAGAAATCTATGACTATCTGCGTCTTATGTATGCAAGAATAGGTATTCCCCACTGTCCTATCTGTGGCAGAGAAATCAAACAGCAAACGGTTGACCAGATTGTAGATAGTGTTATGTCACTACCAGAAAGAAGTAAAATTCAAGTTTTAGCACCTGTTATAAGAGGTAAAAAAAAGGAGAGCATAAAAAGTTCTTGAATCCGCCTCAAAATCAGGCTTTGTCAGAGTAAGAGTTGACGGAATAATTTATGACCTTTCTGAAAACATCACTCTTGAAAAGAATAAAAAGCATAATATTGACATAATCGTTGACCGACTTGTTATTAAAGACGATATTCAATCAAGACTTGCTGATTCCATAGAAACTGCCTCAAAGCTTGCTGGCGGTCTTACTGTTATCGCAATACAGGACGGCGACGATATACTATACTCACAGAATTATGCTTGCCCCGACCATAATTTCAGCATAGACAAGCTTTCACCAAGAATGTTTTCTTTCAACAATCCTTTTGGTGCTTGCAAAAAATGTACAGGACTTGGAGTTTTTCTGAAAGTAGATAAAGATTTGATTATCCCTAATCCCGAACTTTCAATCCGTAAGGGCGGTATCAAGGCAAGTGGTTGGGCTATGGAAGGCAGCACAATTGCAACAATGTACTTTGAAGCTCTCGCAGAAAAATATAATTTCTCACTTGATACTCCAGTAAAAGAACTCCCTCCAGAAATACTCGATATAGTTCTCTACGGAACAAAGGGCGAAAAAATTCGTGTTGTAAGAAAGCGTGAGTATGGCTCAGGCGTTAATGAAGTACCATTCGAGGGAATTATAAACAATCTTGAACGAAGATTTAAAGAAACAAGCAGTAAATGGATAAAGGAAGAAATTGAATCCTTTATGAGTGCCACAGAATGTGAAGCCTGTCACGGACGCAGACTTTCCCCCGAAAGCCTCGCTGTAACTGTTGGTGGACTTAATATCAGTGAATTTTTTGCGATATGTCTGTTGATAAGGCACTCGACTTTATAAATAATATTGAGCTTACTGAAAGACAGCGTATGATTGCCAAGCTTGTTATAAAAGAAATTATATCACGACTTAATTTCCTTAAAAGCGTTGGACTTGGCTATCTCACCCTTTCAAGAGCCGCTGGAACTCTCTCGGGTGGCGAAAGTCAGAGAATCCGTCTTGCCACTCAAATAGGCTCATCACTTATGGGCGTTCTTTATATCCTCGATGAACCAAGCATAGGTCTGCATCAGCGTGATAATGACAAGCTTCTTGCCACACTCAAAAATCTTCGTGACTTAGGAAATACTGTTATCGTTGTAGAACACGACGAAGATACAATGCGTGCCGCTGATTATATTGTTGATATAGGGCCAGGTGCAGGAGCTCATGGTGGTGAACTTGTCTGTGCAGGAACTGTTGATGATATTATAGCTTGTGAAAAATCTATTACGGGACAATATCTCAGCGGAGCAAGGAAAATTCCTGTTCCACAAACACGCAGAAAAGGCAATGGAAAATTTATTGAGGTTAAAGGAGCAAGACAGAATAACCTAAAAAATATTGATGTCAAATTTCCACTCGGAACATTTCTCTGTGTGACTGGTGTTTCTGGCTCAGGAAAATCCTCTCTTATCAATGAAATACTTTATAAATCTCTCGCTTCAACTCTAAATCGTGCCAAAACACGCAGTGGAGAACACGATGAAATTCTTGGTGTAGAAAATCTTGATAAGGTTATTGACATCAACCAAGCCCCTATTGGCAGAACCCCTCGCTCAAATCCTGCGACATATACAGGTGTTTTTTACAGATATTCGAGAGCTTTTCGCAAGCACTAATGATGCAAAAATGCGTGGATATTCGTCAGGAAGATTTTCCTTTAATATAAAAGGTGGTCGTTGCGAGTCTTGTGAAGGTGACGGCATAATCAAAATTGAAATGCACTTCTTGCCTGATATTTATGTACCTTGTGAAGTTTGTGGCGGAAAGCGTTATAACCGTGAAACTCTCGAAATAAAATATAAAGGCAAATCTATCTATGATGTACTTGAGATGACAGCCGAAGAAGCAACAGAATTTTTCAGCAACATTCCTAAGATTTCAAGAAAGCTTAAAACACTCTGTGATGTTGGCTTAGGTTATATCAAGATTGGACAACCAGCCACAACACTTTCAGGTGGTGAAGCACAGCGTGTAAAGCTTGCAACAGAACTTTCTAAGCGTCCTACCGGAAAAACTGTCTATATCCTTGATGAACCAACAACAGGTCTGCATATAGCTGATGTTCATAAGCTTGTTGATGTTCTTCAAAAACTTGTCGATAGTGGAAACACCGTAATTGTTATCGAGCATAACCTCGACCTTATAAAAGCAGCTGATTATATCATTGATTTAGGTCCAGAAGGTGGCAGTGGCGGAGGTACTATTGTAGGCACAGGCACTCCTGAAGAAATAGCACAAAATAAAAAAATTCATACACAGGTCAATAATTTAAAAAAATTCTTATAAATATAGAAAAATAATTTTATTTTAGCAAAATATAAGATTAAATAGCATAACTAAAATCGAAGAAAAATTTCTTTGTGTTGAATCAAATTCTCCGAAACATCAAGAAATTATTTAGTAATGATTAAAAAATCTCTTGTTAAAGATGTTGATACAATTAATATGATAGAAAACAGAATGTCTACTAATTCAAAATAAAAAACAGCTTTCTTCTTGAATTTTTCCTTGTATGGATTTTCGAAGAAGTTCTAAGACTTATCATCGCTTTTAAAGATAACTAAAACATAATAAGCAAGTTAAAGGGCAGGTTTCGATACCTACCCTTTTAGTTTGCTAAAAAAATACTTCAGATAAACACAAAAATGCCAACCGTAAAATTCGGTTGGCATCCCTGTTTATGAAAAAAGAAAGGAAGAAAAAAAGAAAACCTATAATCAAAATTAAATATCACTGATAGTCGATAACATTAATCCAAGTCTTGAGGAAATCTTCTTCCTCTGGACGATGCTTTACAAGCTGTGAGGCTGCAACTATCGGCAACCACTGCTGTACATATTGTTTAGCAGTGTCAGACTTTTTACAGAATAAGTCAAGATACTTATCAGCAACAGTCTTATCTTTAAGAGCAAACAAAAGATATGTTCTTGCTGCGTCTGCAGAAGCGTTTCCCTGAGTAGCGTGTGACCAGTCAAGGATATGCATTGAGCCATCAGGAGAAACGATAATATTTGACGGGTTAAAATCGCCGTGGCAAACCTTATCATGCTTTGGCATAGACTCAAGTCTTGTATGAAGCTCATAACGAGTTGTTGCATCAATTTCATTACTAAGGCTTGAAATCTTTCTATTCATCTTATCCTTTAGCTTATTAAGGAGAGGAGCTTTCTTGCTCTGAACCATAAGCTGAAGGTCAACAAACTGTTCAAGATATTTGTCGAAATTATCTGGGTCTTCTTCCATAATTTTTTCAAGTGTCTTACCTTCTACATACTCAATTGAGATAGCCCACTTACCATCAATAACCGAAACTGCCTTAATTGCAGGAATAGGAAGACCTGTTTCCTCAACTCTTGCGTGATTAAGAGCCTCGTTAAGAATATCTGACTTAGGATAATTGCTATCGAATACTTTTATAGTAGTATCGCCATCTTTGTAGATAACCTTATCTTTGCGTTCAGCTAAAACTTTCTCGAATGTCATAAATTAAGTCCCCTTTCGGCTTTTTTATATTTAGTTTAACAGATTTCTTAGAATCAAGTGTTTCTGTATCTGATATTGTTATTATACTACACAACTTGAATAAAAGATAGATGTAATGTGCATTAACTTTTGGTTAGTTTTTTGTGCAATAAGACAAATTGTCTAAATTTTAACAATAATGTTAGGATATGTTTGTTAATAATTTATCAATCGACCAAAAATTCGACACGATTTTTAATTGTATATATAAAACTATTATGTACATATTCAGGATAATTATTCGCACAAAAAGGGGCTGTAAAAAACAGCCCCTCATTTATTGAAAATATAGGAAATAAGCCTTAAATTTCTTCAGGCTTTAATTTTTTTATTCCGAACATCTTTCTTAAAAGAATGAGAAGAACTTTGGTCTGTCAACTACAACGATTTTCATAAGTATACCTCCATAAATTCAGCAGCATTTCGACAACGCAATCGCAAGTATTATTACAATTATCGCTGCGATAATCAAAAAGGCATCTCTGTGGGAAAAGCAGTGAAATCAAAAGCCCTAAAGCAAACGCAAGTGCCGTTTTTCCGCTATTACAGCTATTGCAGCCCCTTCGCTTTCTTGCCATAAATAACACCGCCTTTTTATGTATTTGAGCCTCTCGTAACGCTCTTAATACATAATACTCGGCGGCGTAATTTTTGTGCTTATTCCTTTGAAAAAATTATTACGGCACTGCCCTCATCAATTTTTACTCGTGCAGTATCAGCAGTTATAACATTGCTTATTCCTAACGGTATTTCTGCAAAAAAGTCTGCCCTTTTCAAGCTCATACTCAAAGCCAGAAAGTGTGACAACACAGCTTTCACAACCAAAAGCAAAAATTGAAAAGCGTTCTCCACATTTATTCTCTATAAGCATTTCCTCATCAGAAATAATCATCAATGAATTGCTTTCGTCAATAAGCGTTCCTCTTGCATTGTGAGAACGGATATAACTCAAAACAGAAATATTCGCATAGGTATGATCCATTCTTCCACCTGTACCACCAAAAATAATTATTTCGTCAAAACCTCGGCTAAGAGCCTCTTTAACACAGCTAAAAGTATCTGTATCATCTTTCTTTATAGGAAGCTTTAGAACCGTAGCATTTGTATTTGAAGGCACTTCTGCGGAATCAAAATCTCCAATAATTATATTAGGCACAAGACCTGCCTTTTCGGCGTGTTTATATCCGCCATCGGCACATATTATAAAATCATCGGAAAAAGAACCTCATCACGCAAAAATGAAATTTCTATTTTGGGTGATGATGATATAATAACACAGCGACTCATATTATTCTCCTTATGATTTATTCATCCAATCCTTAATATCCTTAACTTCATCATACATCATAACATAACTATTATGCCTTGATTGACTTATCTTGCCTTTGTTAAGTGCTTCAAGGACACCGCAGCCTTTTTCTTTTATATGAGCACAAGAAGTAAATTTACAATTACAAATATAAGGCTCAAATTCAGGAAAGCAATTCGGCAAATCCTCTTTGCGAATAAGCTCATAGCGTTCTATATCAACCGTAGAAAACCCAGGTGTATCAGCTATATAACCTCCACAAATTTTATAAAGCTCTGTGTGACGAGTTGTATGTCTGCCACGACCAAGCTTTCGACTTATATCACCAGTTTCAAGCTCAAGTTCAGGAAGAATAGCATTTAGTATAGTAGATTTTCCAACACCTGAATTTCCAGTAAAAGCTGAAATTTTTCCTCCAAGCATAGACTTAACTTCTTCTGCCCCATCATTATTTTCCTTAGAACATTCTATAAGCTTAAAGCCTGTTGTTGCATAAATTTCTTTTAGCTTTTTCCGCACCGCTTAAATCTGTCTTAGAAATAACTATAACAGGCTCTATTTCCTTTGAAACTGCTGCCGCTGTCATTTTATCAATAACAAGCATATTTGGCTCTGGCTCAGTTGTAGACGCCACGATGAATAAAGTATCTATATTTGCCAGAGGTGGTCTTATAAGGGAATTTTTACGCTCTGCAATGCTTTCTATTGCACAATAACCGTCATCGGGAATAGAAATCGTCACTCTATCTCCAACATACGGCGAAAGCTTTTGTCTACGAAAGCTTCCACGAGCTTTACATTCATATATAATATTATCCTCTGCTTCTACATAATAAAAACCGCCTAAAGCCTTTATAAGCAATCCATCTATTGTTTTCATTTCACACCTTCTCTAAATTTCTTTATAGATAAGGTCTGCCCTGCGAATATCCGCAAAGCAGACCTTATAATTTAACTATTACTAAACCGATGGGTCATCTGTTGGAACATCAGTTGTTTCGCCTGATGATTCCTCATTGAAATAAAGTGTAATCTCATTACCAGATACAGAGTAGCTCTTTATCGTTGTGCTGTCAGAAGGATTGCCCTCATAACTAAAACGATAATTTGCACCATACTTATCATATACATAGCTGAATGTGCTGCCGATAATGTCATTAAATTCCTCAGTTGATGATTCATTTGAAGATTCGTCTGATGGTTCATTTGAAGATTCACCATTACCCGTGCTTACAAATATGGTAATTTCGGAACCTGCTGAAACAACTGAACCCTCTGACGGATTTGTTCTTGTAACATTACCACTTTTAACTGTATCGCTTGTTTCAAATTCTCTCTTAATATTACCAGCGTCAAAACCAGCTGAAATTAAAGCCTTTCTTGCATCTTCTTCAGAAGAATCTGCAACAGACGGAACCTTGAATGAATTTGATGTGTAAGGATTCTCCTTTGTAAGAGTTGCAACTGGTGGGTCCTTAGTAAAGTCGATAGTAAAAATCTTATATTCACTATCATTAATGTTAATCTTAACCTTTACATCTTTATCTCTGCCAGTAATTTTAAGCTTTCCTACATCTGGAAGATATACGGAATCACTTGAAAGACTATCGTCCTTGATACCATTGATAAATACTTCAAGGCTTACCTTTGCTTCTTCATTTGGCCAACCCACCTCAAGCTCAATATTTCTTTCTGAACCTGTCGGAAGCTTACCATTACTTGCATAGATTGTAACAAGTGTACCCTTCTGTACTGTGTTGCCCTCATATGGCTCAAGATTAAATACTACATCTTTCTTTTCAGTAGAAGGCTGGTCGCTAAACTCTGTCTTTAGACCAAGCTTTTTTCAAGCTCTGCTTTAACCTCATCTTTAGTCTTACCAATAAGCTTTGTAGGAATCTGAACTGTTTCGCCCTCAGGACCATCGCTTATAAACAAAGTAATCTTTTTGTACCGATTTGCTGTTCAGTACCCTCTCCAGGTGAGCAGTCAACTACATAGCCCTTATCAACCACATTACTGTAAACCTTCTTAATATCTGTATAAAGGTTTGCCTTTTGAACTTTTTCCTCTGCATCTTTTTTTGGCTAAGTCCCTTAACTGTTGGAACATTAACCTTAGATTCACTACTATTGACAGTAAGAATAATTTCAGAGTTTTCCTTAACAGTCTTAGTTCCTGCCTTAGGGTCTTGGTCAAGAATCATCATAAGAGGCTTTGAGGCATCATATTTAACCTCAATCTTGAAGTTAAATTTATATGATTTGTTAGACTGAACATCATCGAGCATTTGACCGATGAAATCCGGAATTTCAACATCTTTTGACGAACCGCCCTGACAGGATTTTTGAAGTAAACATAAATATCAGAACTGCGATAGCAATAACAACAACAGAGGCAATTCCTATTGTTACCCATTTTACTGCGGTTCTTGAGCGTGTATCACTCGATGCTTCCTCATCATAATCATAATTATCATTATAAAGCTGGTCAGGGACAGCGGGTGCATTACTACCCTTTATAGAGGTTTCAACAAACTTTGTATCTCCGCTTGTTGTGTCATCATAATACTTATAATTAAAGCGAACACTTGGATTTCTGCGGAAAGTTTCGATAGCCTCAAGCATCTTTGCGGCTGTTTCATAACGCTGTGCGGGGTCTTTTCTCATAGCCTTGAGAGTGATTTCTTCAAGTCCCTCAGGAATCTCCTCATTTATATCACGCAAAGGACTTGGCTCTGTCTGAAGCTGCATAATAGCCACAGAAACTGCACTATCAGCCTCAAAAGGAAGCTTGCCTGTAAGCATTTCATAGAGCATTACGCCAACAGAATAAATATCAGCCTTGCCGTCTGTCAAATCGCCACGAGCCTGTTCAGGTGCAATATAATGAACTGAGCCGATAGCTGTATTTGTCATCGTACGAGTTTCGCTTGTTGTAAGACGAGCTATACCAAAGTCTGTAACCTTAATAGTTCCGTCTTGAAGAAGAATTATATTCTGAGGTTTAATATCTCTATGGACAACGCCCTTTTCGTGAGCGTGTTCGAGAGCCTCAAGAATCTGCACTGTGAAATGCACAGCCTCTTTCCAGTTTATAACCTTCTGATGCTCGATATACTCTTTAAGAGTAATGCCGTCAATATATTCCATAACGATATATTGAATTCTGTCACCAAAGCTGACATCAAAAACCTTAACTATATTCGGGTGAGAAAGCACTGCAATAGCCTTAGATTCATTCTTGAATCTACGAATAAAATCATCATTGCCAAGGCGAATTCTTCCTTCAAGATTTTTACAGCAACAATCTTATCATCAATCGTATCATATGCTTTATAAACCGTTGCCATACCGCCGACGCCTATAAGCTCTTGGAGCTCATATCTGCCGTCAAGCCTTTTACCAACATATTTATCCATTTAAAAATAACCCCTTTCAACCGATTATCGGTTTATGATGACAACAGTTATGTTGTCACCTCCGCCTTGCTCGTTAGCCTCTGCAATTAGTGCCTCAGTAAGTGCTTCACCGTTGAACTTCTTATAAAGCTCGACAATTCTTTCTGGACTAAGGTAATTTGTAAGTCCGTCAGTACATATCATAAAAATCGAGTTTTTTGGAAAATCAGAAACGGTAAAATCAAGCCTTATCCTTGGTTCTACTCCCAAAGCCCTTGTGATTATATTTTTCTTAGGATGGTTTTTTGCCTCTTCAGGAGTAATTTTTCCCATATCAACCATTTCCTGAACAATAGAATGGTCCTGCGTAAGCTGGACAAAGCTTTCACCATCTATAAGACAGGCTCGGCTGTCACCTGCGTGAATAATGTATAGCTTGTTTTCTTTGACTATTGCAGCAACAAGTGTTGTACCCATTCCGCTAAGCTCATGACAACTGACAGACTCCATATATATTGCATTATTTGCAACAGTAGCCGCATCTGCCAAAAAGCTGTTTTATGCGGTCTTCGTCAAAGTCAAGCTCATAATTCTCAGATATGTATTGGGCGATTTCATCAACAGCGGTCGCACTTGCTATACTTCCACCGTTTGCTCCGCCCATACCATCACAGACAACAGCCCAAACGGTCTTTTCATCAAACTCACCTGTTTTGCAGCTGTCCTGATTTTGCTTTCTGACAATTCCTGTATCACTTTTGCTGAATACCTGCATCATTCTCAGCCCCCTTTTTATCCGCTTCAGATTTTGTACCCCGCCTCAACTGCCCACACGAGGCATTTATGTCACTTCCGAGGGTTCTTCGTACAGTGACTGTTATTCCGCTTTTTTCGAGTATATTAGAAAAAGCCCTCAGCCTTTCTGCCTTACTCTTTTTTATATCCTTTGCCGTTTACTGCATTAACAGGAATAAGATTGACATGAGCCAACATTCCATGCAACCTTTTTGCTAATTCTCTTGCACAGGCATCGCTGTCATTTACATTATCAATCATTGCATATTCAAATGATATGCGTCTGTTTGTCATTTTAAGATAATATCGACAAGCTTCGAGAAGCTCATCTATACCCCATCTTCTGTTCACAGGCATAGTTTTACTTCTTATCTGGTCATTTGGTGCATGAAGTGAAACTGAAAGTGTAAGTTGAAGCTTTAAATCTGCAAGCTCATATATTTTCGGCACAACGCCACAGGTTGAAAGCGATATATGACGCATACCGATATTCATTCCCTTATCATCAGAAACAAGCTTCAGAAAGCGTATTACATTATCGAAATTATCAAGTGGTTCTCCCATACCCATAAGAACGATATTTGAAATTCTGATATTTCTATCTGCCTGTTCAGCTTGAAGCTGTGCAAGCATTTCGCTCGGTGTAAGATTTCTAACATATCCGCCCATACCTGTTGCACAGAAGGTGCAACCCATCTTACAACCAACTTGTGTTGATATACAGCTTGTATATCCGTGATGATATTTCATAAGAACTGATTCTACGGTTTCGCCATCTCTAAACGAAAAAGAGATATTTTACTGTATCATCATAATCCGAAATGAGTTTTTTTTCAATAGTTGCAGAGGATATATAGCACTTTTGACCAAGTTCTTCTCTTAAACTCTTAGAAATATTAGTCATTTCATCAAAGGATTTTACTCCTTCGTGAAGCCACTTAAATATCTGACCCGCCCTAAATGATGGCTGTCCCATTTTTTTTAAGCTCCGCCTGCAATTCCTCAAGAGTCAAAGATTTTATATCTATCATAAGTTATCCTCCTTTCAGTTTCTTTCAAGCAATTTAAATCAAAAGCTTCGCACAAGCCTTTTCAATTTATTATAAACTAACAGCTATCATCGAACTCATATTAACTAATCATCTATTTACGAACAAACGCAGAAATAAAGAAACCATCTGTACCATTTGTATGAGGGAAAAGTGTAAGCTGATTATCTGGCTCATCTATTCCTCTTATAATATTATCAAGCTTTATATCATAAGGCTTAAAGTCGTTATGTTCTTTTAGAAAGCGTTCTGCATTTTTACCATTTTCATTTGGATTCAGTGTACAGGTAGAGTAAACTAATGTTCCACCGTCTGCAACAAATCTCGCAGCATTACATAATATAAGGTACTGCAAATCTGGCAGAGTGTCAAGCCCTGTAACGCTTTTTATAGCGTAATTCAGGCTTTCTTCTTATAATTCCAAAACCTGAACACGGAACATCACACAAAACCCTCTGAAATTTTTGTCCATAATCCTGATTTTGTGCATCAGCAAGCTTTGTTCTGATAATATTAATAGAAGCTTTTTTTGCATTTTCTTCTATAAGCTTGAGCCTTTGCGGATAAAGGTCACAAGCAAGAATCATACCGTCATTTTGCATCATTTCTGCCATAGTAACACTTTTTTCCACCAGGTGCGGCACAGACATCAAGCACCCTGTCACCTTTTTGGGGAGCAAGTACCTCACAGCAAAGCTGGCTCGAAATATCCTCGATATGAAATAAGCCTTTCTTAAATTCAGCAAGCCTTGTCAGCGAAAACCTGAATTTTCTATAAGAACAGCATTTTCAATGAGTTTGCTTTTCTCTGCCGAAATACCCTTATCAGCAAGCAGCTTAATAAGCTCATCAGTATTAGTCTTAAGCGTATTAACTCTCGCACAAAGAGGTGGTCTGCCAGATTGAGATTCAAGCAACTTTTCAGTAATTTCTTCACCATAGGATTTCTGCCAAAGAGCGATTATCTCCTTCGGGAATGAATACTTTATAGAAAGGTATTGAGCCTTATTCTTACTTGGAAGTTCGGGCATACCACTTCTCGAAACCGAACGCAAGACACCATTTATAAAACCACTCGCTGAAAAAAGCTTTTGTTTTTTGCAAAGCTTAACGCTTTCATTTACTGCGGCGGAATCAGGTATTCTGTCCATATAGATTATCTGATAAATACCCATATAAAGAATTATCAATGCCTTTGGCTCAATCTTCTTTATAGGTGTTTTTGAGAATTTCGAGATTATATAATCAAGAGTAAGCTTTTCTCTCAAGCACGCCATAGAATATAGCCGCCGCAAGTCCGACTTCTCTCGGATTCGCCTCTGACCTTGAAATTATCGTATCAAAGGCTATGTTTGAATAAGCCTCGTCCTCAAACACTCTTAACAAAGCATTAAATGCAAGGGTTCTGCCGTTTATATTGTTATCCATACTATCTCCGTCTGTTATTTGCTATAAAAATAATTCTGAGCAAATTGAGCATTGCTGTAAGTGTAGATGCTACATAGGTCATAGCGGCCGCACGAAGTACCTTTCTTGCTCCTGCCAATTCTTCCGCAGTACAAAGACCTGAATTTTCAAGTGCAATCATTGCTCTGCGACTTGCGTTAAATTCAACATGAAGTGTAACAATAGAGAAAAGAAGTGCTACACCATAGAGCAAAATTCCAAGATAAATGAAGAAATCATATTGTATCGGAAGTACCAAGCCTATTAAAACCATTGGCCAAGCAAGAGATGAGCTTATTTGTGTTATTGGAACTAATGCTCGTCTTATAGTCATAGGGGCATAGCTTGTTGCGTGTTGTACAGCGTGTCCAGCCTCGTGTGCCGCAACACACATTGCTGTAACTGTTGTCTTATTATAAACAGGGTCAGAAAGTCTTATAGAATTTGAACGGGGGTCAAAGTGGTCATTCATATTCCCACTTATCGGATTTATCGGAATAAGCGGAACATTATTCATTCTAAGAACCATTTCAGCGGCATTTCTTCCTGACATAGCCGAAGAATTTCTAACCTTAGAATACTTATTAAAAGCAGTAGAAACACAATATTGTGCATAAATCGAAATCAAAAGTCCAGGAATTACAAATAGCAGATAAGTATAATCAAAATAATAAAATCCCATACAAAAACCTCCTTATTTCAAAAATGAATGAAGTTCTGTTTTATGACCTCTCAAGAAATCTGCCACATTCATTTTTCTTTTTGCCCTCAGGCTGAAGCTCAAGAATTTCAATAGCACCGCTCCCACAAGCTACAATAAAAGGCTCAAGCGAAACTATTTCTCCAGCCTGTCCGCAAGCGTCAGCAAGCTTTGTCTTATGAATTTTTATACGCTTACCGTCCATAATCGCAGTAGCAGACGGCCAAGAATTAAGTCCTCTGACCTTGTTATGAACTGCTTGTGCGGATTGTGTAAAATCAATCGGTGAAATATCCTTAGAAAGCATAGACGCATAATTAGATAAGCTGTCATCTTGCTTTGTGAGTGTCGCTGTACCATCTTCAACAGACTCAAGTGTTTCAATAATAAGCTTTGCACCAAGTGCAGAAAGTCTGTCGTGAAGTTCATCAGCAGTTTCATTCTCACCAATGGTAAGTGATGCAGATTTAATCATATCTCCCGTATCAAGGCCAATATCCATCTGCATAGCTGTAACGCCTGTTTCCTTTTCACCGTCAATGATTGACCACTGAATCGGAGCCGCTCCACGATACTTTGGCAAAAGTGAAGCGTGAACATTTATACAGCCATATCTCGGCAATTCAAGAATTTCCTTAGGCAAGATTTTACCATATGCAACTACTATAATAACATCAGGCTTAATCTCTGAAAGAAGCTTAAAAGCCTCGCCGTCCTTGAGAGTTTTCGGCTGATAAACTGGGATATTATGCTTTAAAGCCTCCTCTTTAACTGGAGGTGGTGTAAGAATCTGTTTTCTGCCCTTTGGCTTATCCGGCTGAGTAAAAACAGCAAGAACATCGTGTTTTTCTATAAGAGCTGATAAGCAGGGAACAGCAAATTCAGGAGTACCCATAAATACTATTCGCAATATTTATCCCTCCAATTCGTCCTCATCTAACATTCTTATTACATGAGCCTTGAAAAGTATTCCATCGAGGTGGTCATTTTCGTGGCAAATTGCCTTTGCAAGCAAATCAGAGGCATCCATAGTAAACTCCTTGCCGTTTCTGTCCTGAGCCTTGACAGTAACAAATCTTGGACGAACAGTTATTCCATATTCACCAGGACAGGAAAGACAGCCTTCACCTGTTTCCTGTTTGCCACTTGTCTTAATAATTTCAGGGTTGACAAACTCAAGCTTACCCTCTCCAATGTCTATAACAAATGCTCGCCTTAACATACCTACCTGTGGTGCAGCAAGACCAACGCCATTGCCTGCTGTCATTGTTTCATACATATCATCAAGCAAAGAGGCAAGTCTGTCATCAAACTTTTCAACAGGACGGCATTTTTTGGTTAAAACCTCGTCGCCCTCTTTAACAATATTTCTAAGTGCCATCGTTTTAAGACTCCTTTTCGGCAAATCACATTATATTCTCTGGGTTAATATCAGCATAAACAGTAACCTCAGAATAATCTCTATCCGCACCAAGTTCACAAAGTAAAGATGATAAAAGACTGCGAAATGCCTTATTATTTCTGAATTTCAAGATAAGTCTGTACCTGTATTTATTGCTTATTTTAGAAACAAGTGCAGGTGCAGGACCTAATATAACAAGGGGCATACCCTTATATTCATTAGCGAGCTTTTTTTCTTTTAAAAGCTCCGAAAAATGCTGTGCTGATTTCTCAACAAGATTTCTGTTTGTTCCAACAAAGCCACAACGCCTATATCCGAAAAACGGCGGATATATCATTGCCTTTCTCAACTTAATCTCACTATTATAAAATTTATCATAATTCTGAGATTTTGCAAGAGCTATAATAGGATTCTCAGGAGCATAGGTCTGAATAATGGCCTTCCCCTCAAAATTACCTCTGCCCGAACGACCAACAACCTGTGTCAAGAGTGAAAATGCTCTTTCATAACTTCTGAAATCTCCACCATAAAGCATCTGGTCTGCATTTATAACTCCGACAAGAGTTACATTCGGAAAATCAAGTCCCTTTGCAACCATCTGCGTTCCAAGAAGAATATCATACTCACCGTTCGCAAACTGTGCAAGCTTTTTCTCATAAGCAAATCTCTGCATAGTAGAATCGGTATCAAGCTGAGAACTCTTGCACTTGGAAAAATCTCCGAAAGTTCTTCCTCTGCCCTTTGAGTACCAGTTCCACCGAAACGAAGCTTTTCGCTTCCGCAGGCAGGACACTTCTTCGGAACAGGAATAGAATATCCGCAATAGTGACACATCAAACTATGGTTTGCAGAATGATAGGTCAGCGAAATTGAGCAGTTCGGACAGGATATAACCTCCTTGCACGAACGACACGAAACAAAGGTATTATGACCACGCCTATTCAAAAGAATGATAGACTGCTTTTGATTTTTCAGATTTTCCTCAATAGCCTCAAGCAGTTTTGAGCTATACGCACTCATGTTGCCTTGTTCCTGCTCAATATTCATATCTGCTGTTATTACTTCGGGCAATTGGGCTGTTCCGTATCTTGTTTTCAATACTTGCAAGCCATATCTGCCCTCATTTGCGAAGTAAAAACTTTCAACAGAAGGTGTCGCAGAAGAAAGCAAAAAGCAAACAGTTATTTTCTGCACAACGAAATTTTGCAAGTTCTCTTGCGTGAAATCTTGGTGTTGCAGAAGATTTATAGGTATATTCCTGTTCTTCGTCCATTACAATGAGCGAAATTTTATCAAATGGTGCAAATATCGCAGAACGAGTTCCAACAGCTATTTTCGCTTCACCATTTTTTACACGCTTCCATTCCTCAAGACGCTTGCCAATCGGCAATCCGCTATGAAATATAGCAACTCTATCGCCATAGCGTGTAGTAAACTTATTCAAAAGCTGTGGTGTCAGTGAAATTTCTGGAACCATTACAATTACATTTCCGTTATTAACATCAACTGCATTATCTATCAGCTTCATAAATACAGAAGTTTTTCCGCTTCCTGTAATTCCATAAAGTAAGGAAACAGACGCCTTTCCCGAATTTTGTCTTTCGAGCAAATCGTCATAGGCTTTCTGCTGTTCGTCCGTAAGAAATATTACAGGCTGTTGCTTTGGTTTAGCTTCTGCACTTGGAATATATTTTGGAGCTTCCTCCTCGAAATATTCGCATATTCCTTTTTTCACAAGGCCATCTGAAACTGCTGATGTCACGCCAAGAAAGTAACTAAGCTCCTTAACGGAACATTCCCCAGTCGTCTGTAAAAGTGAAACAACCTCGCTCTGCTTAGGTGATAACCTTTCTGGAATATCTGCACCCTCACATATACGAACCATTTTACGGTCGGTTCAAGAAAGCGTTTCTTAATAACCTCTTTTTTCAGAATATAACCTTTTTTTGCATAGCTTAATCAAAAGACTGTCATCAGAAAAGCCCATATTCTTCAATAGAATATCGTGTCTAACTGGCTTTTTTCTTGCTATAAGAAAATTTATAAGCATACTCTCATCAGCAGAAAGGTTTTCAGCCTCTATACCGTCTTGAGTATAGGTATAAGCATAAGTCAGCTTCATACCCAAGCCGGCAGGCAGCATTGCTGCACAAGCCTCATAAAAGGTACAATAATAGCGTTCCTTCATAAATTTAGCCATAGCAAGCATTTCTTTAGAAAGAACAGGCTCGCTATCGAGCAATTCTTTTATTCGTTTAAGCCCTTTTTAGCCTCTGTTTCCTCGAAGATTGAAACAATTATGCCTTGTCGCCTTGGGCTATTTCCAAACGGAACTATAACACGACAGCCTATCTGTGCTGATTCCAAAAGATTTTCCGGAATTATATAGTCGTAGATTTTATCAAAGTGGAGAGCTGTTTTTTCAACAGCGATTACTGCAATAAGCTTAGTCATCTACTTCCGCTTCATAGATAGCATACTTATGATTTTTAAATTCCTCATAAGCTACGAGAACAGGCTTTTCATTCTTTTTTCGACTTTGCCCTCAGCCATTTCCTCTGAAAGCTCTCTTGCTCTCTTAGCAACTGCAATAACAAGAGCGTAACGGCTCTGTCTTCCCATTAACATATCGTCAAGTGATGATTTTATCATTATAATACACCTCAAAAATATAATATTATGGCAAGTAATCAAGAACTCGCCTTAATAAAAAATTTTTATCTAAAAACAATTAAATATTAATACTTTCTGCATTTTGTGCCTTGATATTCTCAGCCTTGAAAATTGCAAGAACATCTTCAACACATTCTTCAATAGGACCGTTTATAACAACATAGTCATATTCGCCCGCTTTTTTGCATTTCGCTCTTAGCAGTATTCAGACGCTTCTGGATAGTTTCCTCGTCCTCTGTACCTCTGCCTGTAAGTCTTTTTTCAAGAACTTCCATAGAAGGCGGAGCAATAAATATTGTAACAGCGTCAGGACGCTTTATCTTAACTTGACGGCAACCCTGAACATCAATTTCAAGAATTACATTCTTGCCCTCTGAAAGCCACTTTTCAATCTGTGCAAGAGGAGTTCCGTAGTAATTTTCACAATACTGTGCATATTCAAGAAATCCATTTTCGTCTATAAGCTTTCTGAACTTATCTACTGAAAAGAAATGATAGTGTATACCATCAATTTCTCCCTCTCTTGGTTTTCTTGTTGTAACAGATATAGAAACCTCATTTTCCGGAAGCTTTACAAGTTCCTTTACGACAGTTTCCCTTTCCTGCTCCAGAAGGACCGGAAATAATAAACAGCAAGCCTTTATTCTTCATCTGAATTTTTCCTTTCTATAATCTTGTCAGAATTTCTTCTTTACCATTAGCACGATTAGCTATTGTTTCAGGTTGTAATGCTGATAAAACGATATAACCGCTATCAGTAAATATAACCGCCTTAGTTTTTCTGCCACAGCTTGCATCAATAAGTGTTCCTTTATCCTTTGCATCTTGAACCATACGCTTAATAGGTGCAGCGTCAGGTGAAACAACACTTATCATTCTTTTCGGACGAAATAAGATTTCCATATCCTATATTGATAAGCTTCATCTTAATCCTCCATCATTCAATATTCTGAATCTGTTCACGAATTTTTTCTATCTCGCCCTTGATGTCAACGACAACATGTGCCAATTCAGCGTCACTGACCTTAGAGCCGATTGTGTTTGCCTCTCGGTTCATTTCCTGTACGATAAAATCAAGCTTTCGTCCGATTGGTGCATCACTTTCAAGCATTTCGTGCATCTGAGCAATATGTGAACGCAAGCGTATTGTTTCTTCAGCAACAGCAGTTTTATCAGCAAAAATTGCCGCCTCCGTAAGAATTCTCTGTTCATCGATTTCTACTCCGTTAAGAATTTCCTGCATACGAAGTACAAGCTTCTGACGATATTCCTCAACAGTTTTGGGAGAGCGTTCTTCAACGCTTTCAACAAGAGAAAGTATTACATCACAGCGTGAAAGAACATCATCTTTCAGTTTTTCGCCCTCTTTTTTTCTCTCATAGCTATAAGTCCGGAAACTGCCTTTTCGGCACATTCTTTCACTGAAAGCCATACCTGTTCTTCGTCCTCTGGAGGCTTACGAACAGTAAGAACATCATTATATCTTGAGAGAAGCGAAACTGAAATATCTTCTCTTATATTGTACTTTTTTGTGCAAGCTCATGCAAAGCATTTACATAACCTGCGGCAAGTGAATGATTGATTTCAACAATAGATTCTGTATTTTCCTCCTCAGAAACTCCTACAAAAACATCAACCTTACCTCTCGCAATATAATCAGATATAAAACCTTTCAAACGCTCCTCAAGGAAACCATAGCCTCGGTTAGTTTTGCAAGTAAAGTCAAGAAATCTATGATTTACTGTTTTAATCTCAACAGAAATAGTTCTTCCCCCAGCAGTACCCTCAAACCTGCCAAAGCCTGTCATACTCTTTATCATTTTTATCATCTCGTTTCTATTATGGGATATGATAATATTCATTTCTCGAAATCTCAAGAAATCTACTAATATATTATCTAATATTATTAAGATTAAGTCAACAGCAAAACAGAAATCTTCGTGCAAACTACACATAATTAAAAACGATTTTCAGCATTATGCACAATAGAATTACTTCTATCTAAAAAGTAATTCACTGGTAATTACTTCAACCGTGGCAATAATCTTTTCTAACTCACTACGAGCGAGACTTGTCGAGCGATTCCGCTTCTTGGCTGTGGCGGCTCACTGCAAAGTTTAGGTCAAGCCTTTTAAAGGCTTGCGGATTCCAAAGGCAGAGCCTTTGTGGGTTTTAAGGGCGAAGCCCTTAACCTGTATTGTCCTTCTTAGTGGCGAACTTTGTTCGCCACTAAATTCTTTTGTTAGCAACATCAGTCATTTAAGTGCGGACAAAGTCCGCACTTAGAGTGCAAAGAATGTTAAGGGCGTTGCCCTTAAAACCTATGAGGGACTCCGTCCCTAAACCCCTGCGAGCCTTTGAAAAGGCTCGAGCGAAACTTTTAATTATCTTAGGTAAAGTCTGTTAACTAATTGAAAATTCATAGACTGCAGCGGCTCACTGCTTAATATACAAAGGCTAACTAATTTACAACAAAATCAGTTAGCCTTTTAGTAATTATATTCAATTAAAATTTATTTATTAGCTGCGTCCTCATCAGACTTACGTATTTGGCCACGCTTAATCTTACCACCAAGTGTCTTAGGAAGTTCATCAACAAACTCAATAACTCTTGGATATTTATAAGGAGCAGTTACTCTCTTAACATGATTCTGAATCTCCTTTTTAAGTTCTTCGCTTGGTGTATAGCCAGCAGCAAGAACAACTGTTGCCTTAACCACCTGACCACGAATCGGGTCCGGAACACCTGTGATAGCACATTCGACAACAGATGGATGCTCAAGCAATGCACTTTCAACCTCGAAAGGTCCGATGCGATAACCAGAACACTTAATAACATCATCATCACGACCGATAAAGCAATAGTAACCGTCCTCATCGCAAGATGCCATATCATCAGTGTTATAGAATTTACCAAGAAGCTTTTCTTCTGTCATCTCAGGGTTTTTGTAGTAACCTGTGAAAAGACCGACAGGAGGATGATTTTTAACATCCATAACAACGATAGAGCCTTCCTCGCCTGTCTTAACATCGTTTCCATCTTTATCAACAAGGTGAATGTCATAAATTGGTGATGGCTTACCTGTTGAGCCAAGACGAGGCTCAAACCACTGGAAGTTAGCAAGAAGAACGCTGCCTTCACTTTGACCAAAGCCTTCATAAATAAAGTGGCCTGTATATTCTTGCCATTTCTTGATAACCTCTGGGTTAAGAGGTTCACCTGCTGTACAGCAACGCTGAATACTTGAAAGGTCGTACTTTTTTTTTTCAAATCCTCTTGAAGCATAAATCTATACATTGTAGGAGGTGCACAGAAGGTAGTAATTTTATACTTAGAAATAACCTCAAGAAGCTTTGCAGGAATGAACTTATCCATATCATAAGCGAATACAATTGCACCGCAAATCCACTGACCATAAATTTTACCCCAGCCAAACTTAGCCCAGCCAGAGTCAGAAACACTCATATGGAGCTTATTTTCCTGAACCATCTGCCAATATTTAGCTGTAACGATATGTCCGAGAGGGTGAGCAAAATTGTGCTGAACCATCTTTTTGGCATACCTGTTGTACCACTTGTGAAGTAAACAAGCATAATATCGTTCCAGTTAGTAGCCTGGTCTCCTGTCGGACGAGCGAACTTATCTGAAAATGGTTCGATTTCATCTTCAAAGAAACGCCAACCGTCACGGGTTCGCCAACAACAATTTTATTTTCAAGTGTTGGAATTTCCTTTTCAGATGCTTCAACTTGATTGATAACAAAATCGTCATTTACACAGATGATAGCTTTAACTTCAGCAGAATTGCCTCTATAAACAATATCCTTCTTAGTGAGCTGAAGTGAACCAGGAATCAAGACAGCACCAACCTTATGAAGTGCGGTTGCACAAATCCAGTATTCCCAACGACGACGAAGTATCATCATAACAACATCGCCCTTTTTGATGCCAAGACTTCTGAAATAGTTAGCAGTCTTATTTGAAAGACGGCTAATATCACTAAAAGTAAATGTTTTTTCTTCGCCGTGGTCGTTGCACCATACGAGAGCCTTCTTGTTTTTGTCAGCCTCTGCCCAAGCATCAACAACATCAAAGCCGAAGTTGAAATCCTCAGGGATATTGACCTTATAGTTAGCCTTAAAATCCTCGTATGAGTCAAATTCGGTTCTTGGTAAGAATCTGTGTAATAGCATACTTAACTTCCTTTTCTGAATAAATTTTTATATAATACGATATATCGTAAAATTTACACAAAAGTGACTTTTTAAGCTTAAAATTTTGCGAAAATCGGTAGATTGTTTTCATTATAATACACTTTTTTTTCTCTTGTCAAATCATCTTTCAATTTTTCCAAGATTTTTAAGTTGTATGATATATAATTGAGTTTGTCATAACATAATTATTACTGATTTTATGGGTAAAATTTGTCATTTATCTGTTATAAATCATTTTTATTATTTATAACAGTTAGAATTAAATAAAAGCTTATAGTTACCTATAACAGCCTCGCTTTTCAAAGGCTAAGTCTTTAATTTATTTATCTGAAATAGTATCACTATAAAAAATCAAGTCAATAAAAAGGGGTGACCTTATGCTTAAAAAAAGGAGATTATATCGGAATATCTGCCTGTTCTGACAGCAGAAAAGAATTTGAACGAAAAATATTAATGAGCTATATAGCGTTCTAAAAAAAAATATCGGTTTAAATGTTATAACAAGTAAATATATTTATGCAAATGATGGTACTTTTTCAATAAGTATTCAAGAAAAAGCAGATGCACTTATGGAGCTTTATACAGATAATCGCATTAAAGCCATATTTGATATTTCAGGTGGAGATATGTGTAATGAATTATTAGATAAGCTTGATTACAATATCATCAAAGAAAATAATAAGCCATTTTTTGGATATAGCGATTTAACCGCTATCATAAATGCAATCTATGCCAAAACCAAAAATGTATCATATCTGTATCAAATAAAAACATTGTATCAGAATATTCTGAAGAACAACAAAAAAGCTTTATTGATACAATAATACTCAATAAAAATTCACTTCTTAATTTTGATTATAGATTTATTCAAGGAGAATCTATGAGTGGAGTTGTTATTGGTGGAAATATTCGTTGTTTGCTAAAGCTTGCGGGGACAGAATATATGCCTGATTTTTCAGAGAAAATATTGTTTCTTGAAAGCTTAGGCGGAGGTGTCGAGCGAGCAGCAGCCTGCCTCAGTCAACTTAGACAGCTCGGAGTTTTCAAGCGTATAAAAGGTATTATTTTAGGACAATTTACATATATGACAGAAAACAACTGCAAACCATTAATAGAAGAAATAGTTCTGCGTGAAATAGAAGGTGAAAACATTCCAATTGCAAGAACCTATCAAATAGGACACTCTAAAGATTCGAAATCAATAAAAATCGGAGAATATTATAGCCTAACGATATAAAAAATCTCGGCTTGTTTTTAAGACAAGCCGAGTTAAGTTTTTAATTTAAGAATTATTATTTCTTCTTTTTTGCTCGCAATAATACTTATAATAATAACAGCGAGAGCAACAACAGCTACACCAGCTACAATAAATATAATAGTCTGACTATTATCACCTGTTTTTACTGTATTATTATTTATGCTATCAGGATTAACAACAGTTGATTTTCCTAATGTAGTAGCAAATGTATTCATTGCTGAAACGCAAATAAGTGTCAATGCTGTAAAAACAGAAGCAATAACTGCACGAAACTTTTTCATGATAATTTCCTCCTAAAAATTTTTCAATAATTTTTTCCTACTTGAATATTATATCACCTATTTATGGAAAAAGCAACTTTTACTCGAAAATTACACATTTTAGCTTGAAAAAGCTAAAAATTGAGTTTCTATGTTGTTTAAAAGGTATAAATTAATTGATATAGTTTATTTGTAGTTATGAATTATTCTATATTATAATAAAAATACCAATAATTTAATTTTTAGATTGCATAATTAGGGATGGTGAATATTTTGACATCTAAAGATAGTTTTAAATTTAGAATTGTAGAATTGATACTTCTTGCAATGCTCAAAAAAATGAAGATAAGTATGGTTATCAAATTTCTCAAGAAGTATCTGATTTAAGCAATGGTTATCTATGCCTTAAAGAAGGCTCTATGTATCCTGTTTTATATAAGCTTATGGAAAAGGCTATATAAAAAGCAGAACAGAAAAAATCGGTGAAAAACGCACAAGAGTATATTATCATCTTGAAGATTCTGGCAGAGAATATCTAAAAGAAACAAAAAGTAATTATATAAATAATGTAAAAATAATTTGTAAGATTGCAGAAATTTCCAAAGATGAGTTATTTTCCTCAGAAACATAAATACATAATATAATAAATTAAAAGTGCGAACCTTTTTAAGATTCGCACTTTATTTTATAATATTCAGGATTAAATTTAAGTTTTGCCTATGTATAAAAAAGATTAAAGGTCAATCTTCTTATCGCCACCAAAACCATTGACTGCATAATAAGCAACACCATTTTCGGCTGTACATAGATGTCAAGAGTTTCAACAGCATCATCAAAGCCATTTGCTGCATAATCAGCCTTGCAAGCTTCAATAAGCTCAGCGTCTGTATAATCTCTGCCCTGATACTGAACTGTAATAGTAGCCTTTGTTGCAGGAGCCTTCTTGCAAGCTCTCGCTTCTTAGGAGCAGCCTCTTCTTTAACCGCAGGAGCAACCTCAGCCTTTGTTGTAGGAGCAGCCGCTACTTCCTTAACAGCAGTTGTCTTTACTTCCTTTGTTTCCTTAACAGCCTTTGCTGTCTTAACAGCAGGTTTCTTAGTTGTAGCCATATATCTTTTTCTCCTTTTCTATTTTAACATTATAATATGTTTATGAATTTATTATAGCTTTTAAAAAGCAAATTGTCAAACGCAAAAGGCTAAAAATGGCTTGTTTATCAAAAGAATGGTTACTTAGCCAATAGCAAGTTTTTAAAAAAAATAAATTATTGTGCATATTAGCTACATATTTTGTACTATTCTATTAGAATTAACTAAACAAGAAAGGATATGGGTCTATCTTTGTGCCATTGTCGATAATTTCAAAATGTAAATGTGGTCCTGTAGAATATCCTGTCGAGCCGACCTCTGCAATCTTTTGACCTGCGCTAACCTTATCTCCTGCCGATACACAAAGCTTACTGCAATGACCGTAGAGCGTCTGATAACCGTTTTCATGGTCGATTATAACATATTTTCCATATCCAGAATTATCCTCTTGAGCAAGTATAACCGTGCCACCATCGGACGCTAAAATATCAGCACCATATACACCACTGCCAGAAATATCAAGTCCATTGTGATTTGTTCCCCATCTTGGTCCAAACCCACTTGTTATGGTGTCATAGTTAGGCAAAGGCCAGCTGAATTTTCCAAGAGAAGCTCCGACCTTATCATTTGTTCCGATAGTTGTAACCTCATTCACGACCTCTGAAATAACTTCTTTATAAAGAACCTTTTCTGAAACCGCTCTCCCATCAATATATGTAACCTGAGATGTGGTTTTTATTTCGCCGTCTTTACCCTCGGTTGTAACTTCCTTATATGAGGTACTAAGCTTATCGTCCTTAACAGTTTCTTTTTTTGAATTTTTCCACCTTGTTTTCTGTTTCCGTAACAGTAAATTTTATAGATATTGGTAATTTGTTATACTTTATTGTAAGCTTGTCACCAGTTTTGATTTTACTTTCCTTTATAGCAGGATTTTTGTTTTTCAAGCTCATCAACTGATATTCCATAATACTTAGCAATAGAAGCTCTTGTTTCTTTATTTTTAATGGTATGAGTAGTTGTAATTTCTGATTTTTCGCTTAAAATTGATTGTAAGCCCTCTTTGTCAGTAAGCTCACTTCTCATATGCATACCCTCAAGGATTTCCACCTTTTCAACAAACTGTGCCTTAGCATCAATAAAATCCTTAACAGCTTTCTTTTTTCATAGACGAAAGAACTGTTCTCATCTCTTCGTCAGATGTCATAACTGCAATGGTTCTGCCATCAACCTTAAGTGAATATGCGGTTATCGGAACTTCTATATTTTCACTCATAGACCTTGTTGCTTTTGCAGCAGCGGTGAGACTTCTTGCCTCTGCAATTCTTGCATCAGTATATAAAACCTCAGAAGGTGTTACTGTCTTTTCATTTTCAGATATTTCATTTTGCCTAACAACTACAACTGGAACAATAACACCAGATGCGACAATCGCAGCGACTAAAATTCCAATAAATATTTTCTTTGTATTACTACGCTTTTGAGGGATTGTTTCAATTTCCTCAATGAAATGCTTTTCTCTACTCTTATTATCAGAAGCGTGTTTCATCATAAAACCTCACTTTTAAATTTACGCTAATAACTATTTTGCGTATCGCACTTTTTTAATTATATCAATTTTGTAACTGCTTTGCAATGGAAAATATAATGTTTCAAGAAATAAATTCCTGATTTTTCCAAAGTTTAAGGGCATTATTCAGATACTTGAATTACCTATACCAATGTGCTAAAATAGTAGCTGTTCACAATTTGTTATTTTAAAGAAAATAAATTGTTTCTATTTATTTTAAATTTATTTAATTTTATTATCGAATTTTCTTAACTTTCTAAAGATATAATCTAAACATCAAATGAAAAACAAATATTTGGAGGTCCTATATTATGACAGATTATAACAGAGATAATGAACAATACACACCAGAAAACGATGGTCGTCCTTACGATGATATTTACTCATCACAGCCAGAACAGCAACCAATAAATCAAACTGCTGAACAATCCACTTCAGAAGCTTCAACAGTTCAAAAGGTTCAGGAAACTACACAACAGTATACTACTTCACAAGCTGAGCAACAACCCCCCTATACAAAACACATATGCACAAGCTCAACAGCCTATTACTTATAATAGTCCTTATTCACAGCAATATCAGCAACCTACTTATAGCACACCTTACTATCAGCCACAGCCAATTAAAGCAACTGATGTAAGAACTGCTCCAAAGAAAAAGAATAAGACAGCTAAGCGTGTTGCAATTATAACAGCTTCTCTTGCTTTAGTAGCTTGTATTGGTATTGGTGGTGGCTTCCTCGGTTTCTAAGCTTGCTGGCTCTTCTGTTACACCAACAAGCACAGAAAATAGCAGTTCAAGCAAGGCTGGAAGCTCCGAAACCTCAAAAGGCAGCTTGAACATAACCAAAAACGAAGGTACACAGGTTGCTGCAACAAGCACTCAAGAAGTAGCTGAAAAGGCTGCAAACTCTGTTGTAGAAATTACAACAGAATCAGTTGTAAGCGGTCAGTATATGCAGCAGTATGTTTCTACTGGTGCTGGTAGTGGTGTTATCATCTCAAAAGATGGATATATCATAACCAATAACCATGTCATTGATGGTGCAAGCAATATTACAGTCACCTTGAAAAACGGAAAGTCTTACACAGCTAAGCTCATCGGCAAGGATAATCAAGTTGATGTTGCTTTGTTAAAGATTGAAGAAACTGGTCTTAGTCCTGTAACCTTTGGTGATTCTGATAACCTAAAGGTCGGTGAAACTGCTGTGGCAATCGGTAATCCTCTCGGAAAGCTCGGTGGCACAGTTACAAGTGGTATCATTAGTGCTTTGAACAGAGAAATCACAATAGGCGGTGAAACTATGAATCTTCTCCAGACAAATGCAGCTATAAACCCAGGTAACTCAGGTGGCGGACTTTTCAATGCTAATGCTGAGCTTGTCGGACTTGTTGTTGCTAAGTCAAGTGGTTCAGATGTCGAAGGCTTAGGCTTTGCTATTCCAATAAACGATGTTGTAAATATTCTCCAAGACCTTCTGGATCATGGCTATGTAACTGGCAGACCATCACTTGGCGTTTCACTTACTGATATTTCTGAAGACCAGTTATTCTCATATAGACTTGATGAAGCAGGCACATATGTAGCACAGGTAACATCAGGCTCCGCTGCTGAAAAAGCTGGAATCAAGCTTGGTGACCTTCTTGTTAAGATTGATGATACAGAGATAACCTCATCTTCTCAAGCTGCAAGCTTAATTTCAAAGCATAAGGCTGGCGATGAAATAAGTATCACTGTTAAGCGTGATGGCAAAGAACAAACTGTAAAAGCTACTCTCGATGAATCAACAACAAGTAGTGACAAAAAGCTGAACAATCCAGTTCAACCACATATCCATATCAAAACTATGGTAATTATGGTGGCTACGGCTTCTAAATTCTAACAAAATTTAATATAAATAAAATAGAGCCTCACCGATAGCATAAACTGTCGGTGAGGCTAATTTTTGTATTTAGAAAAGGAATTTTATTTTTACCAATGCATATAGTTATAAAGGTGATGAATTTGAAGAGAGTTATTTCTTTATTTCTAATGGCATTTGTTGCAACCTCTATAATTATGCTCTGTATGACAGGTGCTAAGGAAAAGGATTTTATACGCTATGTTGAATTTAATGTAACATATCCAGCCTTAGAAACTGCTATGAAACTCGATATAGATTCGCAAGATGATGAAATAAAACTAAATTGGATAGATATGCTTGCCTATTTAGGGGCAAAATATAGTGGGGACTTTTCAAGCTATAAAGAAAGCGACTTAAAATTCATAGCCGAAAAAACTTTCAAGCGGTGAAAAAATATCCGATTTAACTAAGGAAATGAAATATTATTCATATTATCGTGAAGCTTATGGGGCTGTACTTAATGGCTTTCTTGGCGAATATACCGAAAAATCAACAGACGAAAACGGCAAAACTACTGAAACAAAAAAGTATGGTTTGAAAGTTTATTCTCCCATTGCAAAGACATTTCCATATTCACATTATGATGATTTCGGAGCATCACGAACATATGGCTATAAGCGTCAGCACTTAGGACACGATATGATGGCGGCTGTCGGAACACCTATTATAGCAGTCGAGTCCGGAACAGTTGAAATTATGGGTTGGAACCAATATGGTGGTTGGAGAATCGGTATCCGTAGTGCTGATAAGAAAAGATACTACTACTACGCACATTTAAGACAAAATCGACCATATCAATGCGATATGGCTGAAGGCAAAACAGTCAATGCAGGAGATGTTATCGGATATGTTGGTAGAACTGGTTACAGCACAAAAGAAAACACAAACAATATAGACACAAGCCACCTTCATTTTGGTTTACAGCTTATTTTTGATGAGAGTCAGAAGGAGTGTGACAACGAAATTTGGATAAACCTCTACCCTATCACACTTCTGCTCGAAAAAACAAATCTGAAGTTTGCCGTATTTCAGAAACAAAAGAATTTTATAGTATTTCATCAATGCAAGAAATTGCAGAAAAAAATTAAAACAACTTGATTTTAATTAAAATATTAGGCGAGGGATAAAATCCGCCGCTTGAGAAAAAAGAGATGTTAAGGGCTTTGCCATTAAAACGCACGAGGGATGCCGTCCCTCAACCCTGCAAGCCTTTGAAAAGGCTTGCAATGAAACTTTTAGTTTCTTAGAGAAATATATTCGTTAATAAAAAATGCGATAAACTCATAAATCGAGTTTATCGCATTTTTTGCCTAAAGTTAATTATTTCAAAGCTGACATAGCTGCCTCGATAAGAGAAATTTTCTCAGTCATCTTTTCAGCAGTTGCCTTAACCTTGTCCACAACAGCCTGTGGAGCTTTTGATACAAACTTCTCGTTTGCAAGCTTGCCCTCTGCCATTGCAAGTTCTTTTTTAGCTGTTTCAAGTTCTTTGTTAAGACGCTTGAGTTCAGCCTCCTTGTCAACAAGCTCGTCCATCGGAATATAAATTTTTGCATCTGCTGTGACTATTGTTACAGCTCCCTCAAGCTCGAATGATTCTCCGATTTCAACTTCGTTTGCACTTGCAAGCTTGATTATAAACTTCTCACCATTTACATATGGTTTCTGTTCCTTAGCCGCAATATAGACTTTAGCTTTTCTTGAAGGTGGTACATTCATTTCCGCACGACGATTTCTGATAGCCTTGATAGCTTCCATAACCATTTCCATTTCGTGAGATGCCTCAGGGAAATTGAGAGCCTCATCATACTCAGGATAAGCCTGTGTCATAATTGTTTCACCCTCGTGTGGAAGTGACTGCCAGATTTCCTCAGTGATGAATGGCATAAATGGGTGGAGCAAAAGAAGTATCTTTGTAAGAACCCATACAAGAACCTGTCTTGCATTCTGTGCCGATTCGCCCTCAGACTGCAAACGAGATTTTGCAAGCTCGATATACCAATCGCAGAAACAATCCCAGATAAAGTCATAGAGCTTCTGAACAGCAATTCCAAGCTCAAATTTATCGAGATTTTCACGAATTTCCTTTGTATAGGTGTTAAGTGTGCTGATAATCCACTTATCTTCTGCTTCAAGCTTTTCCGGAAGTTCGTTCTTGACATCATAATCATCAATATTCATATGAACGAAACGGCTTGCATTCCAAAGCTTATTTGCAAAGTTACGGCTTGCCTCAACCTTTTCATCAGAGAAACGCATATCGTTTCCTGGGCTGTTACCGTTTGCAAGGGTAAAGCGAAGTGCGTCAGCACCATATTTGTCAATAACCTCAAGTGGGTCAATACCATTGCCAAGTGATTTAGACATCTTTCTACCCTGTGCATCACGAACAAGTCCATGAATAAGAACTGTATCAAACGGAGCCTTTCCTGTCTGCTCAATGCCAGAGAACATCATACGCATAACCCAGAAAGGAATAATATCATAGCCTGTTACAAGTGTACTTGTAGGATAGTAATGCTTGAAATCCTCAGTTTCTTCAGGCCAGCCAAGGGTTGAGAAAGGCCAAAGTGCAGAGCTGAACCATGTATCAAGTGTATCAGGGTCTTGCTCTATATTTTTGCTTCCGCACTTTCCGCAAGCACATGGAGTTTCAGAAGAAACAGTAATCTCACCGCAATCAGAGCAGTACCAAGCTGGGATTCTATGTCCCCACCAAAGCTGACGGGAAATACACCAGTCTTTGATATTTTCGAGCCAGTGGAAGTAAATCTTATCAAATCTCTGTGGAATAAACTTTGTTTCGCCGTTCTTAACAGCGTCAATAGCAGGACCTGCAAGAGGCTTCATCTTAACGAACCATTGCTTTGAAACTCTTGGCTCGACAGTTGTTCCGCAGCGATAGCAAGTACCAACATTATGAGCGTAGTCCTCAATCTCGACCAAAAAGCACCCTCTTCTTTAAGGTCAGCAACGATTGCCTTTCTTGCCTCATATCTGTCCATACCTGCATACTTAGGATAATCCTCAGTAATTTTTGCATCAGGAGTAAGAACATTGATAACCTCAAGATTATGACGAAGACCAACCTCAAAGTCATTAGGGTCGTGAGCAGGTGTAATCTTAACAACACCTGTTCCGAAATCCATTTCAACATAGCTATCTGCAACAACAGGAATTTCTCTATGCACAATAGGAAGAATAAGTGTCTTGCCGACAATATCCTTATATCTTTCATCATCAGGGTTTACAGCTACGGCAGTATCGCCCAAAAGAGTTTCAGGACGAGTTGTAGCAAGTTCAAGATAACCGCTTCCATCTTTGAAAGGATAACGAAGATGCCAGAAATGTCCTTGCTGTTCCTCATACTCAACCTCAGCATAAGAAATTGATGTTAAGCAGTGAGGACACCAGTTGATAATTCTTTCACCACGATAAATAAGACCCTTGTTATAGAGTTTCTCAAAAACTGTATTAACTGCCTTGTTGCAGCCGCTGTCGAGAGTAAAGCGTTCTCTGTCCCAGTCACAGCTTGAACCCATTTTCTTGAGCTGTTCGCAGATTCTTCCGCCGTACTGTTTCTTCCAATCCCATGCTCTTTCAAGGAATTTTTCTCTGCCGAGGTCATCTTTAGTAAGACCTTCTTTTTTCATAGCTTCAACGATTTTAGCCTCAGTAGCAATAGACGCATGGTCTGTTCCAGGAAGCCATAATGTATCGAATCCACTCATTCTATGATAACGAATCAAAATATCCTGTAAGGTATTATCAAGAGCGTGACCCATATGAAGCTGACCTGTAATATTAGGCGGTGGCATAACTATTGTGTAAGGCTTCTTATCCTTTTCACACTTAGCGTGGAAATATCCGCCTTTCAGCCAAAATTCATATGTTCTGTCTTCAACCTCACTTGGATTGTAAGCTTTAGCAAGCTCTTTTGCCATCTCTATCAATATCCTCCTTTTATTTCTTTTGTCGGGGCTTCACCCCGAAACCAAACACAGGCTCTGCCGTAGGTAAATTCATAAGCAGTTGCCTTTGAAAGTGTTTTTATAATCTATAAGCGAATACATTTCGCCACTACAAGTTTATTAGTTAATTGGTAATTACTTCATACACAACAGCAAACTTCCCAAACTCACCACAAGTGAAACTTGTCGAGCAATTCCACATTTTGACTACCGAGGTACTCTGTCAGGAAACCCCTACGAAAAACATTTCATTGGAATGTTTTCTATCCTTCTGTACTTAGAAAAGTATAAAGTATTTCGCTGTCTTAGGAAATCTTACTGATTGTTCTTTGGTCTGAAACCGCCCTTACCTCTGTTTCCGCCATTGCTTGGTCTGCGTGGTGGAAGTTCGTTTTCAGGTGTTAAGCCCTCTACTTCAATAAGAGCCTCTCTGCGAGAAAGATTAAGTCTGCCCTTATCATCAACCTCAAGAACCTTAACTATAACTATATCTCCAACATTTACTACATCTGTAACTTTTTCTGTACGCTTAACATCAAGCTGTGAAATATGGCAAAGTCCTTCTTTTCCTGGTGCAATCTCTACAAATGCACCGAAATCCATTATTCTTGTAACCTTACCCTTATAAATTGCACCTGGCTCTGGGTCATTGGCAATAGTTTCAACTATACCCAATGCACGCTTGCAGTTATCAAGGTCTATACCGCTGATATAAACATGGCCGTCCTCTTCAATATCCATTTTAACATCACATTCAGCACAAATCTTTTGGATAACCTTTCCGCCTGAACCGATAACCTCTCGAATCTTATCAACAGGAATAATTGTTGAAAGCATCTTTGGAGCATACTTAGAAAGCTCCTTGCGTGGTTCAGGAATAACAGGAAGCATAATATCGTCAAGGATATAATCTCTTGCCTTATGTGTCTTATAGAGAGCCTCTTTAATCATTTCAGGTGTAAGACCGCTAATCTTCAAGTCCATCTGAATAGCTGTGATACCCTCGTGTGTACCAGCAACCTTAAAGTCCATATCGCCGAAGAAGTCCTCAAGACCTTGAATATCAACCATAGTCATCCAGCGGTCGCCCTCTGTTATAAGTCCGCAAGAAATACCTGCGACAGGTGCTTTAATTGGTACACCTGCGTCCATAAGTGCAAGTGTAGAACCACAGATAGAACCCTGTGAAGTTGAGCCGTTAGAGGAAAGAACCTCTGAAACCAATCTCATTGTATATGGGAACTCCTCAACTGGAGGAATAACAGGTACTAAAGCTCTTTCAGCCAACGCACCATGACCGATTTCTCTTCTGCCGGGACCTCTTGAAGGCTTTGTTTCGCCAACAGAGTATGATGGGAAGTTATAGTGATGAATATATCTCTTAGATTCCTCATCATCAATGCCGTCAAAATTCTGCTGTTCATTGACTGGACCAAGAGTTGCAACAGTAAGAACCTGTGTCTGACCTCTCGTAAACATACCTGAACCATGAACTCTTGGAAGAAGTGAAACTTCTGCTGCAAGTGGTCTGATTTCGTCCATGCCTCTGCCGTCTACACGCTTTTGCTCATCAAGAAGCCAACGACGGACAACTGTTTTTTGTGTGAGGTAAAGGCACTCATCAATCTTCGCTGCGGAATCAGGATAAATTTCGTCAAATTTCTCATGAACCGCCTCATAGATAGGCTTTAGTCTTTCGTCACGAACCTTTTATCATCTGTATCAAGAGCAAGCTTTATATCCTCGATAGCAAAATCTCTGATACCCTCGAACATTTCCTTTGCAGGCTTATTACTTGGATATTCAAACTTAGGCTTACCAATTTCTCTTTGAGCCTGCTTAATAAACTCAATGATTTTTTGGTTAGCTTCATGACCTGCCATAATACCGTTATACATAACATCATCAGGAACAATATTTGCACCCGCTTCAATCATAGCGATTCTGCTGTCTGTTGAAGCAACTGTAACAGCCATTTGTGAAAGTTCACGCTGTTTCTTTGTTGGGTTAATAATAAATTCGCCGTCAATCAAGCCGACAGAAACGCCTGAAATAGGGCCATTCCAAGGAATATCTGAAATGCTAAGAGCAAATGATGTACCAATCATTGCTGCGATTTCTGGCTGACAATCAGGGTCTACGCTCATAACTGTGCAGACAACAGAAACATCATTTCTCATATCCTTAGGGAAAAGTGGTCTGATTGGGCGATCTATAACTCTTGAAACAAGAATAGCCTTATCAGAAGGACGGCCTTCACGCTTTGTATAAGAACCAGGAATTTTGCCAACAGAATAAAGCTTTTCCTCAAAATCAACAGACAATGGGAAAAAATCTACACCATCTCTTGGTTTTGCGGCTGCTGTTACTGCAACATGAACACAAGTTTCTCCGTATCTTACAAGGCAAGAGCCATTTGCAAGCTGAGCCATTTTTCCTGTTTCAATTTTCAAAGGGCGTCCTGCAAATTCTGTTTCATAAACCTTAAAATTTTCAAACATTTATTTTCCTCCATTTTAATATTTTATTGGCAAAAATTCTGTCTTTAGCAATGAAACCAAGATATAAGCTATGATGTGCAAAAAGTAGCTGTGACAGCTTAAATATCCTCGTTTCACTGATAAAGGCGAATAATTGCCTATTTCTAATAAAAAAGAAAAGGCAGTCTGTGATATAAACAGACTGCCCCGAAACCGTATAATAGCAGAATTTAGCTATTTTCGGATTAATTTTGCAACTAAAATGCCTCGTCGAATCCGTATGCGAAATAACACACAATCGTGCAGCATTCAGCCACTTATTACTTACGGATGCCGAGTCTTGCTATGATTGAACGGTAACGCTCGATGTCAACCTTAATGAGGTAGTTGAGGAGTGAACGTCTTTGACCAATCATCTTGAAAAAGACCTCTTCTTGAGTGATGGTCCTTCTTATGAGTCTTGAGGTGCTCAGTAAGGTCGTTGATTCTCTTTGTGAGAAGAGCAATCCGAACCTCTGGTGAACCTGTGTCGCCTTCGTGTGTAGCATACTCTTTAAGTATTGCTTCCTTTTTTCTTCTTTAAGCATTAGTTTTTCCACCTTTTAATAAATTTACCCTACTAAATAAAAAAGCTGAATCTCAGAAAAAGGATGTGGAACTCCAAATTGAAATTATCAATTTTATGGCTTAAACCTATAACCGAGATTAGGGCAATCAGCCTTATAATTATATCACGCAAAAATCAATTTGTAAAGTATATTTTATATGTTTTTACAAGTTGATTTAAAGAAAAAATATTTCAAATTGTAGTTGATTTATATTATTTTGCGACAATGTTTACAAGCTTGCCCTTAACATAAATTTCTTTGATTATATTTTTACCCTCTGTAAATTCTGCAACCTTTGGTTCAGCCTTTGCAGCAGCAAGAGCAGTTTCTTGGTCTGCGTCAGCCTCGATTGTAATTCTCGCACGAAGCTTACCATTAACCTGAACAGCAATTTCAACTGTATCGTCCTTGCACTTGCTTTCGTCATACTTAGGCCACTCCTGTTCGCAAGCAAGTCCTTCGCCAAGCTTAAGCTCAGCAAAAACTTCTTCAGTAACATGAGGTGCAAATGGATTCATAAGAATTGTGAAAATACGCAGTTCTTCTCTTGTGATAGACTTTGTATTATAAATATCATTAATAAGAGCCATAAGGGTTGCAATAGCAGTATTGAACTTCAAAGTTTCAATATCTTCAGAAACCTTCTTTATAGCCTTATGGAAGTTGCTTTCGTTCAGTACGGATACCGCCATCTGTAAGCATTGATGCAAGTCCATAATATCTCTCAATAAATCTTCTGCTTCCCTTGATACCAGATGTACTCCATGGAGCAGCCTTCTCAAAATCACCGATAAACATTTCGTAAACACGCATAGTATCTGCACCATACTCATTTACTATGTCATCAGGATTTATAACATTGCCCCTTGATTTACTCATCTTCTCGCCGTTTTCGCCAAGAATCATACCATGGCTTGTACGCTTTGCGTATGGCTCCGGAGTAGGAACTACACCAATATCATAGAGGAACTTATGCCAGAAACGGCTATAAAGCAAGTGGAGAGTTGTATGCTCCATACCGCCGTTATACCAGTCAACAGGTGACCAATACTTCAATGCCTCTGGAGATGCGAGAGCCTCATCATTGTGTGGGTCCATATATCTGAGGAAGTACCAAGATGAACCTGCCCACTGTGGCATTGTATCTGTTTCACGCTTTGCTGGCTTTCCACACTTAGGGCAAGTTGTATTTACCCATGAATCAATAGCTGCAAGTGGAGATTCGCCGTTATCTGTTGGCTCATATGATTCAACATTTGGAAGCTCAAGTGGAAGTTCACTTTCAGGAAGTGCAACTGTTCCGCAACAAGGGCAATGTACAATCGGAATAGGTTCGCCCCAATATCTCTGACGAGAAAAAACCCAGTCACGAAGCTTATAATTGACCTTTGAATGTCCAACTTTCTTTTCTGTGAGGAACTCAACGATTTTCTTCTTAGCCTCATCAACAGTAAGTCCATCGAGGATTCCGGAATTAACCATAATTCCTGTTGCACAATCTGTAAATGCTTCTTCCTGAACATTTCCGCCCTTAACAACTTCGATAATTGGAAGGTCGAATTTCTTTGCGAATTCCCAGTCACGAGTATCGTGCGCAGGAACAGCCATAATAGCACCTGTTCCGTAAGAAACAAGAACATAGTCAGAAATGAAAATAGGAATCTGCTTGCCATTTACAGGATTTATAGCCTCAACACCCTGAAGCTTAACACCTGTCTTATCCTTAGCAACCTCTGTACGCTCAAAGTCAGATTTCTTTGAAGCCTCATACTGATAGCTACGAATCTCATCTATGTTTGTGAGCTTATCTGCCCACTTCTCAATAATGGGGTGTTCAGGAGAGATAACCATATATGTTGCACCATAGAGAGTATCCGGACGAGTTGTATATATAGTGAGTGTATCACCCGTAGTTGTAGAGAAATCAACCTCTGCACCTGTTGAACGGCCAATCCAGTTTTTCTGCTGTGCCTTAACTCTATCAGGATAATCAACAAGGTCAAGGTCATTAATAAGTCTTTTCTGCATACTCAGTAATCTTGAGCATCCACTGTGACTTAACCTTTCTTACAACCTCGCTATGACATCTCTCACAAACGCCGCCGACAACTTCTTCATTTGCAAGAACACACTTACAAGAAGTACACCAGTTTACAGCCATTTCTTTCTTATATATGCAAGACCATGCTTATAGAGTTGGAGGAAAATCCACTGTGTCCACTTAAAATATTTAGGGTCAGTTGTGTTAATTTCTCTGCTCCAATCGAATGAAAGACCAAGTGCCTGAAGCTGTGCCTTAAAATGTGCTACATTTTGCTTTGTAACTTCAGCAGGGTGAATATGATTCTTAATAGCAAAGTTCTCTGTTGGAAGTCCGAATGCGTCCCAACCGATTGGATAAAGAACATTATAGCCCTCTAAGCGTCTTTTTTCTTGAAACAATGTCAAGAGCAGTATATGAGCGTGGGTGTCCTACATGAAGTCCCTGTCCTGATGGATATGGAAATTCTACAAGAGCGAAGAACTTAGGCTTTTTGCTATTCTGCTCTGCGTGGAATACACCCCTTATCTTCCCAGATTTTCTGCCATTTTAATTCGATTTTCTTGTGGTCATACTTTTTTTTCAAAGCTCAATTTATTTCTCTCCTTAGTTGCAATTTTGCGGTTATCCGCCGCTTGCATCAAGTGTTTCGTCTGTAATGGTTTTGCCCTATAAAAAACGAAACTTTTAATTTTATCAAGATTATTCTATGTCAATAATTTCTCCGTCCTGCCATAATCTTTCGAGGTCATAATATTCTCTTGCCTCGTCAGAGAAAACATGGACTACTACATCTACATAATCAAGAAGTATCCAAGAATTCGAGCGATAGCCCTCAACATGGCTTACGCTGATTCCTGCTTCATCAAGCTGTGCTTCAACCTCATCAGCAAGAGCCTTAACATGAGTGCTTGAAGTACCTGTTGCAATTACAAAATAATCTGCAATCGCAGAAATATCCTGAATTTTTATAACCTTAATATCAAGTGCCTTTTTGCTGTCAAGAGCCTTAACAGCCATCTTTGCTGTTTCTAATGATGTCATATATTTCCTCCGTAAATTTATTTTTTCTTAAGAATAACCTCGTTATATGCGTCGAGTGTATCTTTTGCTATTGCAAGTCGTCTATGAGCCAAATCCTCTATGCTAAAGCTAAGTCCTTCAATCATAGCTGCTTCAAGACTTTTATCAGCCGCCTTGCGAATTTCATCTACACCGTCATAATCTCTTTCGGCAGATGTAAAATCAGAAATGAAAATTATCTTTTCAAGCAATGACATTCCACCTCTTGCAGTTGTATGATAACGAACAGCATTGAGAATATCTTCATCATCAATCCCAAGAACGATTTTGATATATCCACTTCCTGAAATTGCGTGCCAAAGCTTTGTTGAGTTTGCCTCAAGCGGAGAAAGCTCTATTCCGGCTTTCTTCATAATTTCAAGCTGTTCTTCCTCTGAGGTTTCTTTTGTAATATCGTGCAAAATTCCTGCGATAGCAGCTTTTTCTACATCAGCACCATACTTTTTCGCAAGTCGCACAGCCTCCTTAGATACATTCTTAGAATGTTCAAAGCGAGCATCCTTTAATCTCGGACGAATAATCTTTTCGTAATCCTTGACATTCACAGCACAAAACCTCCAAGCCATTTCATCAAAATCTAAGTTTATATCTTTTATATATGATAACCTATTTCCAAGCCCTCGTCAATGAGAACAGCCTGAACATATCCAATATTTTTTCCGTTTTTCAATAAAATAGGATAACATTTTTATAAATACAAACCTTTTTCAAGAATATAATTTTCAACCTGCTTAGGAACGAGTTTATCAATAGATTTTCCATTCTCGATAGCTTTTCGGATTTCACTTGACGAAACCTCTGGCAAAGTAAGGTTAAGCACCTGTGTTTCAGCACCTATTGATTTCAGAAAAGGTTCTCTGTCGATTAGCTCTTGTCTGCCACTGATTCCCTTTCTCGGAACTCCACATATTATTGCAAGCTTAAAGATTATTTCTGGATTTCTCCAAGTTTCTATTGAAAGAAACATATCCGCTCCCATAATCAGAAATAAATCATCAGTAGGATATATAGAATGTAATTCTTGTAATGTTTTATAAGTATAGCTTTTTCCGCCACGCTTAATTTCTACATCAGAAATCTCTGTTTTTGGAATATTATCAATACAAAGCTTGCACATTGCTATTCTATCCTCTGGAGAAACTGGTGATTTAACCAATTTGTGTGGAGGTAAGAATGACGGTACAACAAGAAGTTTATCAAGATTAAGCTCACTTATAATTCCTTTTATAAGCTGAATATGTCCGTTATGTATTGGGTTAAAGCTGCCTCCAAACATTCCTATCCGCACACGATTCACCTCATCTTGTTATATCAATCACTTTTTTCTTAGACGCCTTTGGAAGAACAATTTTAGGCTCTTTGTCATTTCTTCTGTATAGAACAAACTTTGAGCCAATAACCTGTACAACCTCGCTGTTTGTTGCCTTTGCGATTTCTTCAGCAACTTCTCTTGGAGTAATCTCCGCGGAATTAAGAACCTTACCCTTAATAAGCTCACGAGCCGCTAAAGCGTCATCAGCCTGCTTAATAATATTTTCATTCATATTGCCCTTGCCTACCATAATAATAGTATCAATATCAACTGCAAGGGAACGCAAAAATGCTCTTTGTTTACTTGTCATAATATCTCCTTAAAATTTCTTTTCCTTTAATTTTTCTCTCAGCTTTTCAGCCAAGGCTCTGAGAGCCTTTCCTCTGTGACTCATTGCATCCTTTTGTATGCTTGAAAGCTCTGCAAAGGTTTTGTTATCATCTGTGAAGAAAATTGGGTCATAGCCAAAGCCATTGTTTCCTCTTGGTGCAAAGCCAATCGAGCCATCGCAAGAGCCTTCAACCTCAATCTTACTGCCATCAGGGAAGTAACAGCAAATAGCACAAACAAAATGTGCTGTACGCTGACCATCAGGCGTATCCTTAAGCTCAATCATAAGCTTTTCAATCTTTTCCTCATCAGATGCACCCTCGCCCGCATATCTTGCAGAATAAACTCCAGGCCTGCCACCAAGAGCATCGACCATAAGTCCTGAATCATCTGCAATAGCAGGCATACCTGTTGCTTTTCAAGCACTCTTTGCTTTAAGCTCTGCATTTTCTGCAAAGGTCTTGCCTGTTTCATTAACCTCTGGCAATTTCGCTCCGCACTCCTCTGCAGAAATAACGGAGATTCCGAGTGGTTTTAAAATTCTGTCAAATTCTTTAATTTTATTTTCGTTATGTGTAGCAGCTATATAAATCATATTATGACCTCCTGTAAAATAGGCAGTTTATTATTCTTCTTTGCTATCTTTTTGTAAAAAGTGCTTTTTGCAAAATCCGATGGATTGAATGGCTGTAAATCATCAATCTGTTCACCAACACCGATATACTTAACTGGAATTTTAAGGTCGTCCATAATTGCAAGAACAACTCCGCCCTTAGCTGTACCATCAAGCTTTGTAAGAACAATACCGGTAATTCCTGCGGCATTTTGAAATTCTCTTGCTTGATTGACAGCATTCTGACCTGTTGTTGCGTCAAGCACAAGAAGAACCTCTTTATCAGCATCAGGAAGCTCTCTGTCTATAACTCTGTTAATCTTAGCAAGCTCGTCCATAAGGTGCTTTTTGTTGTGAAGTCTTCCTGCTGTATCTGCGATAATTACATCACTTCCCTTAGCCTTTGCCGAAGAAATTGCATCGAATACAACAGCTGCAGGGTCTGAACCCTCTTGTTGCTTAATAATATCCGCTCCAGAACGCTCTGCCCATATTTCAAGCTGGTCGATTGCGGCGGCTCTGAAGGTATCTGCGGCGGCAAGCGTAACTTTTTTCCAGAACGAACAAGATTTGCGGCAATCTTACCGATAGTAGTAGTTTTACCAACTCCGTTTACACCTATTACAAGAATGATTGACGGCTTTGTATTTATCATCAATTCATTTGAATTGCCAAGCATATCAGCAATAACATCAGCCAATAGGTCGTGAATCATTGCAGGGTCGGTAATGCCCTCTTTTTTAACTCTTTTTCTAAGCTCATCACAGATATGCTCAGAGGTTGTTACACCTACATCGCCCATAATAAGCAATTCCAAAAGCTCCTCAAAAGTTCCTCATCAATCTTTGTAAAGGACTTTAGCATTGTATCAATCTGACCGACAATAGCGTCCCTTGTCTTTTTAAGTCCTTCTTTTTTATTTTCTTGAATAAACCCATATATTTATCATTCCTTTACTACAAGAATATGTTTAAGACTCAATCCAAAACTACTGATTTTTTTTCTTTCCATTTTTCTTTCGTGGATATTCTCTGATTCTCACAACAAAATCAAGATTTACAGCTTCAACAGTATTTCCTGTTTCTAAAAGCAAGGCGTTTTTTGAAATTTCCTTTATAGTACCCTGAATTGAAGAGTTATTGAATGTATATATAATACATTCTTTATCTATAAAGTTTTTTGCTAGTTCCAACATTTTCTCTTTATCTCCTTTTTTTTCTTTTGAGATTCACAATAGTATAATTTTCTTTTTGTTTTCTTAAAAAAGAAACAAAATTATAGGAATCAATATTATTAAAAAATTCAATATATCACTTCCAAACAAAAACTTTATACAAGAAATATGCCTATCGAGCTTTCAAACCTAATTTTTGTTCGATTTCAGATGCTCTCAATTCAAGCAATTTAGATATACCCTCGTCCTGCATTGTAACACCATAAAGTACATCAGCTTCTTCCATAGTTCCTCGACGATGTGATATACAGATAAACTGTGTATTGTCATTCATACGGCGAAGATACTGTGCAAATCTATCAACATTAACATCGTCAAGAGCCGCCTCTATTTCGTCCATTACGCAGAATGGTGCAGGGCTTACTTTCATTATAGCAAAATATAGTGCGATTGCAACAAGAGCTTTTTCTCCGCCAGACAAAAGCTCAATATGCGATACAATTTTTCCTGGAGGTGAAACCTTTATTTCAATTCCCGTTGTAAGAACATTGTCTGGGTCTGTGAGAGAAAGCTCTCCGCTTCCGCCTCCAAAAGCTCCAAAAATGTCTGCTTGAAGTTTTCGTTTATAAGTGCAAAACGCTCTACAAAAATATCCTGCATCTGATGTGTAAGCTCATCTATGAGTTTAAGTAATTCTGCTTTTGAGGTTTCAACATCGCCAATCTGAGTTTTAAGAAATTCATATCTTTCGCTGACTTCCTTATATTCATCAATAGCCGAAACATTGACGCTTCCTAAAGCACGAATTTTTTGCTTTAATTCCGAAAGTCTGCGTTGTGCTTTTGGAACATCTGGAATTTCTGGAGCTTTTTTTCTTCTGCCTCACGCTTAGTAAGTTCATATTCTTCCCAAAGCTTAGAAATAATTGTATCATACTCATTCTGGAGATTATCTTTCTTTTCAGAAAGTCTTGCAAGTTCACCACCTAAGCGTTCACGCTTTGCAGTTTCCTCACGCTCGTCCTGACGGAGCTTTGTCTGCTGTTTTTCAAGCTCTATTCTTACCTGTGACTGTTCAGCAATCAAAGTTGAATTACCCTTAGATTGTTCAGAAAGAGCCTTAGCCTGTGCGGTAAGCTCATCAATCTTAGCTTTAAGCTCAATATTTTTTGCCTTAATGCTTTCACTCTCTGCATTGAGGGCTTCAATTCTGCCGCTTCCGGAATTTTTTCTAAGTATAAAGCTTTCTATATCAGCATTGAGAGCCTCAATATCCTTTTCAGTAGTGACTATGGAAAGTCTTGTTTCCTGCAAACCGTTTGAAAGTTCCTCTTTTTTTTGAGAAGTTCTTCCCTACTCCCTGAAAGAGTTCCTGCGAGAGATTCCAGCTCGGATATTTTCTGCTTGTATTCTTGAGTGAGTTTTTCAGCCTCTTTACGCTCAAGTTTAAGTGATTCTATTCTCTCGTCAGACCTTGCATAATCTGTATTAAGCTCTGCAAGAAGTTTTTGAGTGCTTTCAATTTCAGATTCACGGCTCTTTTTTTTCAGCCTCAATTTTAACCTTATCGCCCTGCATAATATACAGTTCGCTTTGAGCCGTTGAAAGTTCAAATTTTATTTTTGAACTTTGTTCTGATGCCTTTCTTAGCTTTTCGTTAGCCTGTTCAAAATCTTCTTTAAGCTTTTGTGCCTGATTCTTGATACTTTCGATTTCGCTTGCTCTGCCGAGAAGTCCGGCACTTTTTGCAAGAGAACCACCAGTAAGTGAACCGCCGGCATTGACAACCTGTCCATCAAGTGTAACAACCTTAAAGCGGTAACTATATCTCTTTGCAATATTTACAGCACAATCGAGATTTTTCTGCTATAACGATTCTGCCAAGTAAAGAACCAAGAATACCCTTATAACAATCCTTACAGGAGCATAATTCAGAAGCTATACCGATAAAGCCCTCACACTGCTCCAAGCCACGCTCATTGAAATCTCTTGCTTTAATAGTCGCAATCGGTAGGAAAGTCGCACGACCACCGTTACAGCGTTTCAAAAATGCAATGGCCTTTTTAGCGTCTGCGTCTGTATCTGTAACTATGTTCTGCATAAAGAGCTGTTTCAACAGCCGTGCTGTATTCTTAGGAACAGAAATAACTCTTGAAACAGGACCGTGTATTCCAGTTAAACCACCGTTCTTAACTTCTCGCATAACCGTTTTAACGCTTGCAGCAAAACCCTCAAGATTGCGTTCCAAATCCTCTAAAAGCTTTGCTTTTCTGAAAAGCTGTTCACTATCAAGACGAAGCTTTTTCGGCACTGGCTTTCAATTCCTCGCATTGACGGCTTTTTTGCTCAAGCCTTAATTCACAACCCTTAGAAACATTAGTAAGCTCAGTTATTTTTTCATCGCAATCGGAAAGCATTCGTCCATAATCTGCGATAATCTTTTTGAGTGTTTCAATCTGAGATGTTCTTTCCTTAATGTTATTCTCAAAGGAATCCATTCTCGCACTTATTTCAGAAATTGATGTTCCCGAAGTCATATATTTAACATTAGCCTCGGCAAGCTCTGCTGTCAGCTTAGAAAGCTCTGCATTTATTGACATAAGCTTGTCACTGCTTTCGCTTTCACCGTCACGCAAGGTATTTAGCTTTTCAAGATATGTATTAAGGCTATCCTTTAACCTTGAAAGCGTTGTTTCTTTTTTCCTTAATAAGCTGATGTTTTTTTCTCGATTTCTGCATCTATCTCAACAGAACTGCGTTTTGTTTCGTCTATATCTGATGCAATTCTTGAAACAGTTTCCTGATTATGAAATATGTCGTTTTGAAGAACATTAACCTCTGCACGCTTGCCAGCCGCCTCCTCGTCAAGACGGAAAGTTTCTGAACGCAAGGTTTCAATCTTCGCTGTAATATCGCTCTGCTTTGAGAAAAGTTCTTCAGTTTTAGCCTCAATATCCGTAAGAGCCTTTTGCGTTTCGTCATATTGGCTTTGTGCTATTGCTATTTTATCCTCCTGTTCTCTCAAAAGTCTTGTGGATTTATCAATAGTTTTCAGCCACAAGCCTATCTCAAGACCACGCTTCTCTTCCGCATATTCAAGATACGACTTTGCTTTCTCTGATTGTATTCTGAGTGGCTCTACACGACCTTCAAGTTCAGAAAGTATATCACGCAAACGAACAAGATTTTCTTCAGTTCTGTCGAGTCTGCGTTCTGCGTCAGCTTTTCTGTAACGATAGCGTGAAATCCCCGCCGCTTCCTCGAAAATCTCTCGTCTGTCCTCACTCTTTGCTGCAACGATAGAATCAATCTTGCCCTGACTAATCATAGAATATCCGTCACGGCCAAGACCTGTATCCATAAACAATTCATGAATATCCTGCAAGCGAACTACGGTATTATTTATTAGATATTCGCTCGCACCCGAACGATAATATCTTCTTGTAACGGAAACCTCGTCTTTGTCAAAATCAAGAGTTCTGTCGCTGTTGTCGATAGTAAGAGTTACCTGTGCAAAGCCCGTTCTTTTACGATTCTTTGCACCGTTAAATACGACATCTTCCATCTTTGAGCAGCGCAAAGTTTTCGGCGACTGCTCACCGAGAACCCAACGCATAGCGTCACTTATATTACTTTTTTCCGCTTCCGTTAGGACCAACAACTGCTGTTATTCCCTTTAGTAAAGCTAAGTCTGGTCTTATCCGGAAAAGTTTTAAAGCCCTGAAGCTCAAGGGATTTTAATATCACTGTATCACCACATCTACAAATTATATTTTGGAGTTTCGCTCCAAAATTGACGGCAATTAACCGCTCTTATGGATAGTTTACATCATTGGCACTTGCCGAAGCTTCACCTCATATCTTTCCAAACGCATTTCTTGACGAACTACTACATTAAATCCAAGTCGATTTAATCTGTCAATATTCTTGCGTTTTTGTCCGACAAACCTCGAAACAGAACGAGGATTGACATAAACTTCTATTGTACCTTTATGTATACCGCTCTTTTCAAGCTCCTTTATGCAGTTGCTATACATAATCTCGCTTTCACAAAGTTCACGAAAAGCAGGGTGAAATGCTCCTGCCGCCATACCCTCACGCAGGCTGTCGCTATCGTGAAGTCCTAAACGAATGACATTTATATGTTGGTTTTCAAAGTATAGCAAAAGTTCAGCACAAAGCTTTACAGCGTCCTCAAGTGTCTGTGGCTGATAATCCTTAGACCTATATAGTTCATAAAGCTCTGTTCCCTTGATAACCACCGTAGGATAAATTCTGACCGTATCAGGATTGAGGTCGGCTATTTCGTAGGCACTTTCCCTGTCACGCTCATCATTGCTCTTATAAAGCCCTGTCATCATTTGAAGTCCAAGAGAAAAACCGTCCTCAGAAATCATCTTTGAGGAATTTATAATATCGGCTCTTGTATGACCTCTTTCGTTAGCCGCAAGAACCTCATCGTTCATACTCTGAGCACCAAGCTCTATTGCAGTAACTCCATACTTATGAAGTATATCAAGAATCTCGCTATCAATAGCATCTGGACGGGTTGAAATTCTTATACCTGCAAATTCACCCGATTTAACGACAGGAGCGGCGACTGAAAGCAGACTTTCCATATAATTCTTGTCAATAGCCGTAAAGCTTCCGCCAAAAATGCAATTTCTGCATTTTTAGTATTTTCTTTCAGACTTTCTCTTGCGATAGTTATTGCATTTTTCACATCGTTTGTGCAGGGCTGGCTTTGCTGTCCTGTAATTTCACGCTGATTACAAAAGCTGCAATTATGCGGACAACCGTTGTGCGGTACAAAAAAATCGCTACATTTGAGTGCTTCAATATCCCATCAACTCCAATGCTTCCCTTGCCGCTTGCTGTTCAGCTTCCTTCTTGCTTCTTCCGCCACCCTTACCGATTTTATTGCTGTTAAGTCTTACCTCAACAGTAAAATGCTTATCGTGGTCAGGACCACTCTCGCCAACAAGAACATATGTTATTTTTTCTTCAGGATTTTTCTGAATAATCTCCTGTAAGATTGTCTTATAATCCTTAAAACTGAAACTTCTCGGAGAATCTATTTCAGGCTTTACAAAATCCATAATAAATCTTCCAGCTGGTTCTATTCCTCCGTCAAGGTAGATAGCCGCAATAAGTGCCTCAAAAGCGTCTGCGAGAATTGACGGACGCTCATTACCATGAAGATTTGCCTCTCCATGGCTTAATCTTATAAAATCCCCGAGGTGTATTGTTCTTGCAAATTTAGATAATGTCTTTTCACAGACAAGAGCCGCTCTCAGCTTACTGAGGTCGCCCTCCGGATAATTCGGACAATTCTTAAAAATATAATCCGAAACCACAATACTAAGAACAGAGTCACCTAAAAATTCAAGTCTTTCATTGCTTTTTGTCACCGTGCTTAGATTCATTCGCATATGAAGAATGAGTCAAAGCATTTTTCAGAAGTTTAATGTTTTTAAATTTATATTCGATAGCGTTTTCAAGCTCATCTAAGTTAGTTTTTCTTTGAGCATTCATAATTCATCAGCCTCCATTTTTTCAGAACCTCCAACTCACGCTGGATTTCTCCGATAACATCTTTTTCTGTATAATCTATAACCGATTTAATCGCACTGATAAAGGTATCCGCCTTAGCACTGCCATGTGTTTTAAGAACAGGCTTTGCCACACCCATAATAGGAGCAGCACCATAGTTATTATAGTCCATATATGCTTTAAGCTCTTTCATATCTTTAAGAACAAGTGCAGCCGCAAGCTTTGTCTTAAAATTCTTCATAAACAGCTCTTTAATTTTAAGCATAAGAGCAGATGCAACACCCTCATACATCTTTACGATAATATTTCCAGTAAAGCCATCAGCAACGATTACATCAGCCGCATCGTGCGGAATATCTCTTGCTTCTATGTTTCCTATAAAGTTAATCGGTGCTTCTTTAAGCAATGCAAAAAGCCTTGTGCTGAAGCTCACCGCCCTTGTGGTCCTCTGTGCCAACATTTGCGAGAGCAACACGAGGATTTTTAATTCCGCATATCTTATCCATATAAACCGAACCCATAATGCCAAATTGCTGTAGCATTTCAGGACGGCACTCAACATTTGCACCGCTGTCTATCAAAAGAACTTGTCCCTCTACCTTTGGCATAAGCGGAGAAAACGCAGGTCTTTTAATACCCTTAATACGCTTAACAATCATAGTTGCACCCATAATCAAAGCACCGCTGTTTCCAGCTGAAAGAAAGGCATCTGCACCACCACTTGCAAGAAGCTTCAAGCCAACAGCCATAGAGCTTTGATTTTTTGACTTCATAATATCGCCTGCCTCGTCCTCCATTGTTATCACATCTGGAGCATCTTCTATACCGATTCCTGCGATTGATATATTATTTTCTTTTGCGGTCTTTTCAATAATTTCCTTACTTCCTACAAGGATAATCTCAATATTATTATAAACCTCAAGAGCCTTAACACAGCCCTTAATTACTTCTAAAGGTGCATTATCTCCGCCAAATGCGTCAACTATAATTTTCATTGCAATTTACCAACCTTTCTTTTTAATTTTAAGCAAGTGCGAAATCGACCTTTACTTTTCAAGAGCATCTAAAGCACAAGTCGAATGTTTAGCTGCTCTTTCTCTTTTATCACGAATTTTTTCTTCAAGTGGAGGAAGTATTCCGATATTTGCACCCATTGGCTGAAAATCCTTAACACTCTCATCTGCAATATATCGTGACAAAGCACCTATCATTGTTTCTTTTGGGAGAGTTACTGTTTCGATATTATTTAGTCGTCTTACTGCATTAATTCCCGCAATAAGTCCGCTTGCACCAGATTCCATATAACCCTCTACACCCGTAATCTGTCCTGCAAAGAAAATATTTGCATTTTCTTTCATAGAAAAATCTGAATTTAATATTCTCGGTGAATCAAGAAAAGTATTTCTGTGCATAACACCATATCGAATAAATTCCGCATCATGCAAAGCAGGTATCATAGAGAAAACTCTCTTTTGCTCTGGAAATTTCAGATTTGTCTGAAATCCGACTAAATTATACAGCGATTTTTCTGCATTTTCTGTCCTAAGCTGTAGAAACCGCCCAAGGTCTGTGTCCTGTTCTCGGGTCACGCAAGCCGACAGGCTTCATCGGTCCGAAACGAAGTGTATCGTGTCCACGCTGTGCAAGTATCTCAACAGGCATACAACCCTCATATACCTTCGGATTCTGAACATCTACACCATGCAAAGGTGTTCTTTCCGCTGAAACCAAAGCCTCATAAAAAGCCTCATATTCATCTTTATTCATAGGGCAGTTAATATAAGCATCATCTCCGCCCTTGTCATATCTTGAGGCGAAAAATGCCTTTTCCATATCAATACTTTCAGCCGTCACAATAGGAGCCGCCGCATCAAAAAGCTCAATCCACCGCCACAGATTTTCTGTATCTCTGCGGATAATACTTCACTTGCAAGAGGTCCTGCCGCAATAACAGTAATCGCATCATTTGGAATTTCTGTAACTTCCTTTTCGATAACTTCAATTAGCGGATTATTTCTGATTTCTTTTTGTCACCATAGCAGAAAAAATCATCTGTGTTTACTGCCAAAGCACCTCCAGCAGGAACAGCACACTTATCCGCACATCTCATCAAAAGAGAATCAAGTCTACGCATTTCCTCCTTGAGTAAACCTGCGGCACTTTCTATTCTAAGTGCCTTCAGAGAGTTTGAACAAATGAGTTCGCAAAATAAATCGCTCTTATGTGCGGCTGTCTTTTTTTGTTGGTTTCATTTCAAAAAGCCTGACATTTATGCCACGCTTAGCAATCTGATAAGCACACTCACAGCCTGCTAATCCCGCACCAATTACATTTATATACATCATTTCACCTCTTTTAAAGCCAAAGAATAATTTTTTATAATTCTTTATCTCAGCTTCGGTTTTACACATTCATTCTCAAACGATAGAAATTAGTTTGAGTTTTCCTACCCATCTATCCAATATAGCCAACATTCTTACAATGGCATTTTCACTGCTAAGGCTTTTTTCAAGACTCTGATTATCAAACTTGCTAAAGTAATTATAAAAAATATTATGACTAAATTTTCTACTGTTAATTATTTTCTTGTTAGCTATTTTTCAACATTCCAAGCGAGATTTATAAGGATATTCATTGCATAATCTAAAAATCACTAAACCAAGCAGTCCTATCCCAATCAAAATAATCTGTTCTGAATACTTCTTGCCATCATAACGAATAGCAACACGACCATTATAGTCTGGAACTTTACTATACGAGGTAACAAAATATTAAATATGCCATCTCGGTGATTGTGCAAGCTATTCATTTTCTAGCTTATTTCGTATGCTATTTTATGCTGCCATATAAACTCCAATATCAGCTAAAAATCAATTTTCTTCTTCAAGTGGCTTTGAGAAACCGCAACCTTCTGCCTGACAGAAAAGAGTTGGCTTCTTGCCAGCTTTCTTATAAAGAACAGCTCCGCAATTAGGACATTTTTCTTCTGATGGCATATACCAAGAAACAAAATCACATTCAGGGTAATTTTCACAACCATAGAACACTCTGCCACGCTTAGTTTTCTTTACTATTACATCTCCACCACATTTCGGACAATGAACTCCTGCCTTAACAACAAATTTCTTGATGTTCTTACACTCAGGCCAACCTGGGCAAGCAATAAACTTACCATATCTTCCGAACTTAACAACCATTTGTCTGCCACAAAGCTCACAAGTAATGTCGGTTTTATCCTGTTCAAGCTCTATCTTAACATCTTTCATTTCCTCTTTAGCTTTTTTAAGAGTTTTATCGAAATCACCATAGAAATCAGCAAGCAAATCTTGCCACTTGCACTTACCCTCTTCAACAGTATCAAGGTCACTTTCCATCTGAGCAGTAAACTTTACATTTACGATCTTTGGAAAACGCTCTTTCATAAGCTTAGTTATAACCTCTCCTAATTCAGTCGGAATAAGGGTTTTAGATTCACGCTTAACATACTCTCTTGATGTAATTGTAGAAATAGTTGCCGCGTAGGTTGACGGTCTGCCGATTCCATATTCCTCAAGAGCCTTAATCAAAGACGCTTCTGTATATCTTGCTGGTGGCTGTGTGAAATGCTGATTTGGCGAAATAGTCTTTACACGAAGTTCCATACCCTCTTTGAGTGGTGGAAGCTCTTGTTCGCTTTCCTCATCAGTATCCTTGCTTTCAACATAAAGAACTGTAAAACCATCAAAATCCACACGATAGCCCGATGCCTTAAAAATATAATTTCCTGCAAGAATTTCTGCTGATGTTGTCTTATGAATACAGTCAGACATCTGACAAGCAATAAAACGCTCCCAAATAATTTTATAAAGCTTATATTGTTCTGGTGTAAGGCTATCCTTAACCTTATCAGGTGAAAGCTCTATTGTTGTTGGACGAATAGCTTCGTGTCCGTCCTGAGCGTTTGAACGAGATTTATACTTTCTCGGTTCAGCAGGAAGATACTTATCTCCCCATCTCTGCTGAATATAATCTCTTGCACCATTAAGTGCGTCATCAGAAAGTCTTAGAGAGTCAGTTCTCATATAAGTAATCAAACCAACTGCACCCATTCCCTCGATTTCAACGCCTTCATAAAGTTCCTGAGCAATACGCATTGTACGCTTAGATTGAAAACCAAGCTTTCTTGAACATTCCTGTTGCAAAGTTGAAGTGATAAACGGTGGAGCAGGCTTTCTTGTTCTTCTTCCGTTTTTAACCTTACCAACCTTAAAGCTTTCGTTTTCAAGTTCAGCAAGAATCTGATTAGCCTTTTCCTCATTGCGAATATCAAGCTTTATGCTACTATTTTTATCCTTAATGCGAAGTGTTCCCTCGATATTATCATAAAGTGATGCAGGAAAAAGCCTTGCGTTCACCCTTTGGAATAAACTTTGCATCAATAGTCCAATATTCCTCAGGCTTAAATGCACGAATCTGTTCTTCTCTATCGACAATAATTCTTACTGCAACAGATTGAACACGACCTGCCGAAAGACCTTTTCTGATTTTCTGTGCAAGAAACGGACTAAGCTTATAACCAACAAGTCTATCAAGAATGCGCCTTGCCTGCTGTGCATTAACAAGGTCTATATCTATACAGCGTGGATTCGCCATACCATTTGTAACACCTGTCTGCGTAATTTCATTAAATGTAACACGGTTTTTTCTCATCAAGTGGCAAATCTAGCAAATATGCAAGATGCCAAGAAATAGCCTCTCCCTCACGGTCGGGGTCGGTTGCAAGAAAAATCTCTTCACTTTTTGCAGCACGCTTTTTAAGTTCTTCTGCAAGTTCTTCCTTTCCCTTAATTATATCATACTTTGGCTTAAAGCCGTGTCTTATATCAACACTTAAACGCTTTTCGGGCAAATCTCTTATATGACCCATTGAGGCAACTACCTCATAGCCCGAACCTAAATATTTTTAATTGTCTTAGCCTTTGCAGGTGACTCAACAATAACTAGCTTTGACACTCAAGTTTCCTCCGTAATATAAATTTAATGCAATATTTATGTTATCTTAAAATCAGCCTTTGCTATATATTTACCTCCGACAACTGATTCTATGTAGCCAAAAATTTCAAGCTCAGTAAGAGCCGAAAGTAATTCGTGTATAGGCATACCCGTTTTCGCTGAAATATAATCAGTTGTCACAGGCTCATCACTCAGCACCATAAATACCTTTTTAGAAGCTTCCGAAACATCTGTCGGAATTTTTTTTATAGGTTTTTCTTCTGGTTTTGATTCTTCAATCGCAAAATCAGAAGTGCTGTCTACACTATCTTCAACAAAAATCGGCTTACGAATTTTTTTTCAACTTTTTTCATTATAATCTATTTTCGCAAAATAATTCAAGTTATTCTTTTTAGTATCATACCAATTTAAAATATCATTTGGCTCTATTGCTGCTGAATATCCAAGCCTTAAAAGCTCATTAGAGCCTTTATTTTCTCTGAAAAAATACTTCCCGGAATAGAAAAAAGCTTTCTTCCCTCTTTAATAGCGTCGTTTGCCGTTATTAAAGCACCGCTTTTTCTCCTGCCTGAACAATAAGTGTACAATCAGAAAGTCCACAGATTATTCTATTTCTAAGAGGAAAATTCTTTGCAATAGGCGGATACCCTGGTGGGAATTCCGAAACAACTGCACCATTTTCTGCAATTTTCTCATACATTGGAATATTTTCCATAGGATACCCAACATCTATTCCACAGCCAAGAACACTTATAGTTGTTCCATAGGCATTAAGCACAGCTCTATGTGAGGCTGTATCAACACCAAATGCACCTCCGCTGACAACTGTTGCCCCCGATTCAGCAAATGAAAACGCAAAGTCATTCGCTGCATTTAATCCTTGACTTGTTGCATTTCTTGAACCCACCATAGCAACAGACAATTTCCCGTCAAGCTTAGGCATTTTACCCTTAACATAAAGTAAAACAGGTGGTGCAGAAATAGCACGAAGCTTATCAGAAAACAGCTCATCATCATATGTTATTATGTCATATCCAAGCTTTTCGCAATCATTAAGAATTTTCCTTGCCTTAGACAAATCCTTATTCATAAGCTTTTTTATAATATTAGGCGTGAAGCAATCGCAGATTTTATAATCATACTCTGAAGCATTATAAAAAACTTCGGCTGTATTAAAAAAAGACATACCATTTTTAAAGGCAATATTATTAACACCAAATACACATTGCAGCCACAGATAGTATATTATATCTTTTCTCAAGAGTATTCCTCCACACAGCAACATATCACTTACTTCTGATAAGTTCCCACATCAAAATAGCCGCAGCAGCAGACGCATTAAGTGATTCAGCCCTTCCTCCCATAGGAATTTTAATTCTTTGTGAGCAGGCAGAAATAGTTTCATCTGTAAGACCCGCACCCTCATTTCCTATAAGTACCATTCCACTCTTTAAATCAAGTTCAGTAACAGACACAGCATCTCTCGGAGTTGCGGCATATGTTTTTATTCCTTTTTAGTAAGCTCAGAAATAAACTCAGTAAAGTTTTCAGCAATGCAGAATTTCATTCTGAACACAGCCCCCATACTTCCCCTTGCGACCTTAGGCGAATAAACATCACAGCAATCTTCCGAAAGTATTATTCCATCAAGACCTAACGCTTCTGCCGTCCTAAGTATAGTTCCGAGATTAGACGGGTCGCTGATATTTTCCAAAGCAACATAACGCCCCGTATTTTCTATTTTATCAACTAAAATGCTTTTGTCAAGCATAGAAATAACGCAAAGCAAGCCTTGCGGCGATTTTGTATCGGAAATTTTCAAGAAAATATCGGCACTGACTTCAATTTTTTCACAGCCAGAATCCGATATTAACTTGAAATCGTCCGAATATTTTTCCATAGCTTGTTTTGTATATACAAGCTTATTTTTTTTGCACCTGATAAAGCCGCATCTCTGCAAAGTCTTACACCCTCAACAGTAAAAAGGCCTGCATCTCTCCTTTGCTTTGCACTTTTTTGCAGCTTAATAATTTCTTTAATATTGGGATTATCTCTGCTTGTTATCATATTCATTGCACTTCTCTTTTTATATATAATGCTGTTTCAGGTATTGCCATACCATTCTCATCAACTATAACATCTGCATATTTTTATTATAGCGGAATGCGTTCGTTATAGAGGTCGAGCAAAGTCTGTCCTTCTTTTATAGAAACTCCACGCTGTGTAAGGTCACCAAGTCTGTTTGCAATTTCTTCATAAGGAAGTCTTATGTATACAACTATTCCTATTTTCTTAAAATGCTCCATAGCTTCTTTGCCATAAATAACACTTCCGCCTGTCGCAATAACAGAACGACTTACATCTATCGAAGCATTTATTTTATTTTCTATCTTATTAAAGCCGTCTAAACCTTCCTGAGATATTATTTCGCTTAAAAGTCTGCCATCTTTTTTTCCTGAATAAGCAAATCTGAATCCAGAAAGGAATATCCTATAATCTTAGCTAAAATTACGCCCACAGTACTTTTTCCACAGCCTGGCATACCTATTAAAATTATATTTTTCATATTAAAAATCCTTTTCAATATAATATAAATAAATGCACCTAAGAGCAAACTTAGGTGCATTGAATTTAATTATAAAGCAGCCTTAGCCTTCTCAACAAGAGCTGTGAAAGCCTGTGGGTCAGCAATAGCAATCTCAGAAAGAACCTTTCTGTTAAGTGTGATGCCAGCCTTCTTAAGACCGTTCATAAATGTTGAATAGTTAACACCGTTTACACGGCAGCCTGCAGAAATACGAGTAATCCAGAGTCTTCTGAAATCTCTCTTACGCTGTTTACGACCGATATAAGCATAGTTGCCGCTCTTCATTACGGCTTCCTTAGCCATCTTAAAATGCTTGCTCTTTGCACCCCAATAACCGCGAGCGAGCTTTAGTGTCTTTTTTTTTCTTCTTTTGCGTGTAGCCAACGCACCCTTTACTCGTGCCATTTATATAATACCTCCGTTTTGTGCATTAAACCGTTCTAATCGGTAATACTCTTAAATTATTTGTAAGGAATGAGTCTTTTGATTTGTGCTGTATTTGTCTTATCAGCAACAGCAGTCTTTCTAAGACCTCTCTTACGCTTTGTTGTTTTTCTTGTTTAAGATGTGGCTTTTGTTTGCATGAGCACGGATAACCTTACCGCTCTTTGAAAGCTTAAAACGTTTTTTTGCTCCGCTGTGTGTCTTAATCTTGGGCATTTTATTGCTCCTCCTTATTGTTCTGATTTGCTCCCATAAAGAAAGCACTTATATAGTTTTTAGTTCCGAATAATCGGTTTACTTTGTTTTCGGTCCTAAGAACATAAGCATACTGCGTCCCTCAAGCTTTGCTGGTTTTTCAATATTCGCAAATTCTGCACAAGATTCTGCAAATTTCTGCATTACATCCATACCAAGCTCAGGGTGTCCCATTTCTCTTCCACGAAAGCGTATAGAAACCTTAATTTTGTTTCCAGCCTCAACAAAACGCTTTGCATGAGCCAGCTTAGTGTTAAAGTCATGGGTATCAATATTGAGCGAAAGACGAATTTCTTTAACATCAACAACATGTTGATTTTTTTCTTGCTTCTTTTCTCTCGCTTAGCCTGCTCAAAGCGATATTTTCCGTAGTCCATAATCTTACAGACTGGGGTTTTGCCTGAGGAGCAATCTTAACGAGATCGAGATTCATACTTTCAGCTTTAGATAAAGCCTGAGAAGCGGACATAATTCCGAGTTGTTCACCGTTTGAGCCGATAATACGCAGCTCTTTGTCACGAATTTCTTCATTTATCTGAAGTTCCTGCTTGCCTATGTTAAAGCACCTCCACACATAACTATAAAACGAAAACGCACGGTACAGCCGTAGCTATCCGTGCGTCAATAAGCATAATCAGAGAACGCAAAAAGTTCTCACAGAATAGTTATTGACCCATGACAGCTAAACCTCATAGGTGAAAGCGTACCGCTTTACTTTGTTGTACTCAAATAGTATATACTGATTTCTGTGTTTTGTCAAGACTTTTCGCATAATTTTATTTAGAATTTATCCTTTCATTGGGCGATAGAATATAGCCACATAATGATAAACTCCTCTATCACAATATACACCTACACCGATTTTTGTGTATATAGCCTCTCTGATATTACCTCCTTCTACACTTCTGTTTAGCCATACACTTACGGCAGATGCTGAGTCTGGCATTCCTTTTTGCAATATTTTCTCCTGCAAATCTATAATCCCCCAGACCCTCTTCTTCCAACAATGTATTCCAACCTGTGCCATCTGGTCGATTATCAGAGAAGCATTGACTTATTTCTTTTTGCTCTTGTTATCGCAATAGAATCAAGAGAGACATCTCTTTTAAGTTGCATTAAATTTATTGATTTTCTATATTTGTTTATCTCATCATATAGTTCATTAGCTTTTATAATATCATCTGTTGCACCCAATGTTGTAATACTTAAAGTAGAATAATCACTATAGCTTTTGCTCGAAGATACACTTCTGATTCTGAATTTAATGTTGTATTAACAGTAAGATTATCTACCATATAGCTTGTAACATCAGAATTTAAGGTTTTTATTAATTTATATACTTGTGAATCTGGACTAAGCTGATAAATCTCATAATTCACTGCCCCATTTTGTTTTGTCCAACTAAGATTTACAGAATAGTATGTCTGTGAAACCGCCTTAAAATCCTTAACAGCTGGCAAACAAGTTTTTACACTAACGCTATTATAAGGTGAGTATGTTGTTATTCCTCCAGATACCAGATAAGCTCTTACTTTATAATTATAATATCTATCTGATGACAAATTTTTATCAGTATATGACTTAGCTGAAGTTGATGCAATTTTTACATATTTTCCAGTATTTATATCAAGTCTATAAATCTGATAGCCTGTCGCTGATGGATAATCCCAATTTAGCGTTATAGTAGTCGAGGTTGAAGTTTTTGAAGTAAAACTAACTGAAGTTGAAGTAGTTTTTGCATTAACTGCTGGACTCTTATCACTTAAACCTATTGAACCATTAGAATTAACATAAGAAGCTATCTTATAGTAATATGTAGTATCTAAGTAAAGAGCTGTATTAGTATATGAAGTTGATGAAGATGGTAATGCTTTTATCTTGCTGAAATTTTTATTATCAATGCTTCTATATATATATAATATCCTGAAGCATTAGATGATTTATTCCAAACAAGCTTTATAGCGTCAGTAGCAACCTCTTTAACCGCAAATCCTGATGGATATGATAATTTTGAACTGCTTATTGTTAAAGCATTTACAGCACTACTCTTTGGGCCAATAGCTACTGCACCTGTTGAAGTATTCTTATATGATGCAATAGAGTAATAATATTTCTGGCCAGCTGTAAGAGAAGTATTTGTATAAGTTGTTGTATAAGCTGTAAGCGTCTTTATTTTTGAGTATGTTTTTTTCCGTCTGTACTTCTATAAACATAATATCCTGTTACATCAGATGCTTTAGTCCATGTCAACTTAATTGCACTGTTTGAATATTCAGCAACCTTAAGATTTGATGGTGTTGGAACTGATGAACTGCTTGTTGTAGTTATATTTATAGCACTACTCTTTGGGCCAATAGCTACTGCACCTGTTGAAGTATTCTTATATGATGCAATAGAGTAATAATATTTCTGGCCAGCTGTAAGAGAAGTATTTGTATAAGCTGTTGTTGAGGCTTTAAGCGTCTTTATTTTTGAGTATTTTTTTCCGTCTGTACTTCTATAAACATAATATCCTGTTACATCAGATGCTTTAGTCCATGTCAACTTAATTGCACTGTTTGAATATTCAGCAACTTTAAGATTTGATGGTGCTGGAACTGATGAACTGCTTGTTGCAGTAATTTTAAGAGAAGATGTTCTTTCACTTTTTGTAATTTTTCCGTTAATATTAGTATAAGAGATAAGAGCGAAATAATAAGCTTTTTCCTGCTGTAAGTCCACCAACTGTATAAGATGTTGTAGATTGTGAATTGATAGTCTTTAGCTTAGTGAAATTTGAATTATCCTTACTATAATAGACCAAATAACCTGTTACACCAGCAACCTTAGACCAACTTAGTTTTGCAGCTTTGTCTGAATACTCTGTTACTTTTAAATTTGTTGGAGCAGAAACCGCTGCATTTACATTTTCTGCTGTCATAGGTAATGTCAAAAATACTGAAAGGAGAATAAGCACTGCCAAAACAGAACTAACAACTTTCTTTCCAAAAACATTAACCATCGCTAACACCGCCTTTATTTTTCTAAAAAATACAGAAAACTCCATATTTTTACATATTTATTATATCACTCAATCATTTTATTGTCAATCTGTTTAATCTTTTTGTGCATTTTTATATATTTACTGATACAAAGATTTTAACCAATTTATAAACTGTCCCCTACAAGCATAACAAAAACAAGTGATAGCATAAGCCACCACTTGCTTTTAATTTATTTTAAATTTAAAATATTTATCCAAAGATTGCCTCATTAGCGATTGCTATTGTTTCTCTGAAATGATATGTTGCAAGAAGGTATAACGGTGTATCGGCACTCACCGCACCAGTAGGATTTAAACCAACTTTTTAGCAAGCATACTTGCTCTAAACTCGTGGAAACCGTCTGTAACTATCGCAATATCCTTGTTATATCCTTTTTCCTCAATAATTTTCTTAGAAAACTCAAGATTTTCCGAAGTAGTAGTAGATTCATCCTCCATAATTATTCTATCAGAAGCTATTCCTTTTCAGTTAAATAATTATACATACATTGAGCTTCACTTATTTCCTCATTAGAGCCTTTTCCACCCGAAACAATACAGACTGCATTTTTATTTTCATTTAAGTATTCATATGCAGCCTCAAGCCTCTTTGAAAGCATTAGACTTGGATTTTTTCCCATTAACCTTACAACCAAGTACAATTACCGTAGAATTTTCGTTCGGAGCTTTTAACGCCGCTGCAATCATAAATCCACTAATAACCACAACATATGAAACTCCATAGTAACTAAAGAAGTAATAATCACAAGTATACATTTTCCAAGCTTTCTACTGCTGATTTTCTTACAAATACTTTTAAATTTATTCCAAAAACAGAAACTGCAAGACCACATATAGATAAAAAATAATCCAAGTAAATTGCCAATATCAAAAATAGCAACTCTCATAGGAAGTATAAACCAGATTGCCAATCCTAAAAATATCAACGAAAATAGTACTCTTAATATAATCTTAACAATACTCAATTTTTTCAAAACAAATCCCCCTTTTTTTTCAACATATTCTAACATATTTCAGCAAAAATATTGTTAATAGATGTTTAAGAAATCTCAAAAATCGCTAACAATTTTCTGACAACTTTTTAATAAACAAATATAATAAACTAACTATTAGCTAATCAACTTTTAATTTTTGAGCCTACATTTTTTTTTAAAGTGATAAATAAAACAGAAAGCCCAGAATGAGCTTTCTGTCTTTAAAAACCAAATTTAATGTTTAAATTTTTTTCTGCTAATTAAGAATGATGCAATACTTATAGCAAGAAGTGACGCAACAAATATCAAAGCATAAATAGAATTATCTGCATCATCAGGTTGTTCTATCGGATTCAGTTCCTTACTTGGCTTTTGTTCATCACGATTACCGCCAGATTGCTGGATTGCTGACGATTCATCTTTACTCTCTTTATAAGTTCCCTGAGGCATAAGCCTTATCGTAATAACAAAATTTTCTGAACTCTCTCCGGTAGATACCTTAAATGGATTTTTCTCAACACAAAGCTTATCTGGAATATTGGTAAGCTTAACATTGTATTCACCTGCCGGAAGATTTGCACAAACAATCTTTCCATTTTCATCAGATGTAAAGTTTCTTTTTGAATTTATTTCAGCTTCAACTCCGCTTATAGCCTTTCCGTTTTTATCAACAAACTTAAGTTTAAGGTCATCATATACAATAGTGTCGCAAAGTTTAATATCTGAAATATTATAAGCATAATCCAACGCCGCAAAAGCAACCTTATTTTGAGAGATTTTAAGTAGCTTCTCATCATCGTCATATTTCTCAGCAAGCTTTTTAAGTGCAACCTTCAGCTTTGTAATGTCATAAGTAAAGGTAGTGTTTCCGTTAGAATCAGATTTATGACCAACATAAATAATAGAATCTTTATCAAAGCCTATCTTAGCATCTTCCATAAGGTTATATATAGAGCTGCTATATTCATACTTTCCTGTTTTGCCATTATAAACTGCAACATATATATCAAAGCCTTGTATTGCATTATTATCATATCCCGAAATCTCAAGATAAGTTTTCTTATCTGCAAAATATGTCTTATATGATGTTTTGCTTGGTTTTTGTTATCAACATTAAATTCAAAGCTTCTTTTCTGTTCTGAAATATTTCCCTTAGATTCCTCTATCTTACCACTTATTGTAAGAATGTATTTTCCATTGCTAAGTGACGAAAGTGCGGTATTTATTGAAGTAGAATCCTCATCAGAATTTGCCCTGTTTCTGTTAAACGGTTCGCTTTCATATATTATAGCTCCACTCTCGTTCTTTATAACACACTTAAAATCAATAAGATTTCTCTTAGCAAGCGAGCGTATGTATAATGTAGGATTTGTAGCTAATGAATTATTCAAAGCGGGTTTCAAGGTATTTGCATTAAATGAAATATTTTTCTCATCAAAAAGCTTAGTGAATTTATTATAACCAAGCAACATAGAATAATTAAATTCTTCTTCATTATTAGTTGAGAGATAAAGATAACTGCTTTGTTTATCGACCTTTTCATTGCTATCATATATAAAGCTGCCAAAAGCACTTTCCTGCGTATAGCTTCCAACAAAACCAAGTAATGACGAACTGATTGTCACATCAGCTTCTTGAGAAAAATAAACATATCCATCGAGATAAAATCCTGCTGAAAAATAAGCTTTTTGTTCAAGGATAAAAGCTGAATTGAGCTTAATTTTAACAGTAACAGTTTTAGTTTTATTCGCATCAATACTTATAGCATCCACTTCTTTATCATCTACAATAAAACTTGAAAGATAATTACTGCTTATAATATCCTCACGATATGTCTTTTTTATTCTTTGAATCATATCTTTCAGAAGAAAGTATAAGTGATGGTGTTAGAGTAATTTTTTATTAGTTATATTAGTAATATCAAGCTTGATTTCATATGAACCAATATCACTGCTTCCAAGAACAGTAAAACCGCTTGAAATATAAGCATTTGCACTTAAAGCATTATCTAAATTAACAAGTCCTGCTCCCTGCATTCTGACAGCTTCTTTTGCTGTATCATCTCTATCGTTAATAATATCAGCTGTACTTGTTATAAGCTTATATGCAAGGTCATTTTTCTGCTCTGCGGAATAATTTTCAAAGCGTTTATCCTTATTGATATATTCTTTCAGAAGTGCAAGCTTTCCAGAAACAAGTGCTGATGAAAACGATGAGCCATTTGCTGTGCCATAACGATTATTCGGAATTGAAGAATAGCTTGGTGAAGTTTCAGCAAGCAACGGATTTATCGAAAGACTTCCATTAGAACCACAAGACGCATTTGAAGAAATCTTTTTGTAGTTTTCATTATCGCTTATAAGAATATATTCTGTTGAAATTCTTATTCCACCAGATTCCTCAAAATCTTTAATTGATGTATCCTTTACAATCGCAGTTGGAACTACTGTAGTTTCAGTAAGTTTCGTCTTATCATCACCAAAAATCACTAATGCTAAAGCACCTTTCTGCTCAGCAAGATTTATAGCAGATTCTATATCTTCTTGCTTATCAGATACGAAAATCACTTTGTTTTTAAGTTCAATATCTCCATCATTTTTTAGATTATCATTATATATAACATAATCATAATCTCCATCATTTATATTAAAAAAGAGTATTCACTTTTACTGTTAGAGCACTTTGGCAATGTATATTCTATTCTTTCATCATTATAAAGGAAAAATGGGGAATAGTTATTTTTCCTCTGCAGATGAAACAGAAATAACTCTTGAAAGTGAAGCTATCGGTGATGCTGTACCATCTTCAATAGCACTTTCAGAATCAGATTTTCCGAGGTTACCAGCAGGCATTACAACTGCTGTTCCACATTTATGAATTCTCTCAAACATATCATTAAAGCTTGCCGCAAAATCATTATCAAGCATTTTTTCACTGCCATAGCTTATATTTATAATATCCGCACCTAAAATAAGAGAATCCTCTATTGCACTTAAGATAACTGTACTATCTGCCACTTTTGATGAATCAGAACTACATTTCATAAGTAAAAGCTGACTGTTATAAGCATTGCTTGCAGAAGAAATATTCTCTGTGCTACCTCCGATAATTCCTGCAACCATAGTTCCATGCTCGCAATTATCAGAAATAACATTAGTATCATTATCAACATAGTCATAAGCATATAATAGCTTTTGGCTTATATATAATGTAGTTGGTGCAAATTCTCCACTTACACAAGCTCGAAGATTAGAAATAAGATACATAAAATCATCTTGCTTATATTTTCCATTTTCTGCATCAAGTGTAAAAATTTCATGATTAGTATCAAAGCCAGTATCAAGAATCGCTGTAACTGTTCCTGAACCTGTCAATTCTGTTTCTTCTAAGTCTTCACTTATATCTTCATTGTTAGATACAGGAGTTGACTCATTTTCAATATCTTCATAAGGATTAAGCTTTATAGAAAGATAGATACGCTTAATATTATCAAGCTTTTTAATTTCGGAAAGCTTTCCATATTCACAGCTAAAAGATACCGAATTCATAACAACAGAAGTTAAACTTATTCTATCTGATTCTTGTTTTCCTATTATATTTTCAAGCGAGTTTATAAATTTTGTTTGTTCATTCTTAATATTGGCAAGAAGTTTTTTGTTTGTTCATCAGAAATATATTTTTGCAGATTTTTTTTTTTTGTGTAGATTTTAAATAGCTTTCACTTATTGATGCAGTGGCAAGCTCTGCTGTAACACTAACTATATCTGTATCTTTATATGGAATAGTAGATTCTTCATCTTTACTGATAAATTCTATCTTATCTTCAGTATTAACTTCATCGTTTATAACAAGTGAGGATTTATATATGGTCTTATCCTCCTCTTGCTCCTTTACAGTGCTTGTAAGAGGTAAGACAAAAATCGTTGTAAGCAAAAGAACCAATGCAACAACGAATGTTATTCTTTTTTTCAATGCAAAAACCTCTTTTGGTCAAAATTTTATTTTCCAAAAATGTAAGACTTTATTTTTAGGGTAATTGAATTATGATATTTAAAGTTATTATATCACATTTTCTGTAAAATGTACAATATATAATTATAGCCCGTATCATAATAGCTTTTATGATATGGGCTTAATTTAAATCATTTTCAATTATTTTTCTGTCATATCTGCAACTATTCTCACCGCAAAACAATGTTCTCCAGTATAGCCATTTATTGCAGGGTGACCTAAGCAATTAACAAAAACTGCCGTTCCGTCTTTGCGTTTAATTCTATGCTTGAGATAAACTTCTTTAGAATCTTTAAGAGTATCATCTATTATCTTACGATAAACCGCTCTTTCTTCTTCTAAAATCAAATCATATTGTGTAAGCTGATTTTCTATAATATCTTCCCAAGTATAACCTGTTATTTCTGTAAAATTAGCGTCGCACTTTGCCAATTTAAAATCAGGTGTTAAAAGATAATGAGAGTATTTAAGAGGAATAATCCTTGCAGAGTTTTCCTGAATATCATTTTCTATAATAGAATCCATATCTTTAATTTTGTTATTTTTGCCTTTTTTCAATCATTGATTTTACAAGCTTTTCAAATTCTGGAACTTTCAAAGGCTTTGAAAAATAATACCCCTGCATAAAAGCACAGCCTACACTGCTCAAAAAAGAGTGCCTGCTGTTTTGTCTCTACACCTTCTGCAATAACAGGAATAGTGAGCTCATGTGCCATACGAATAACTGCTTTGATGATTTTTCTGCCCTTACCGCCTTCGCTATTGTCTTGATTTTGCAAAAATCTAAGATCCATTTTAAGTACATCAACCTGAACCTCTTTGAGCATATTAAGAGAAGAAAATCCACTTCCGAAATCGTCCATTTCAACAGTGAACCCAAGCTCATGAAGCTTATTGACAATATCTATAAGAACCTCTGGCTTGCTCATATATGCACTTTCTGTAATTTCGAGCCTTAACATAGATGCCGGAATATTATATTTTTCAAGTAAGCCAACAAGACGATTATCTATTTTATCATCAAGCAAATCAATTCGTGAAATATTGACAGAAACAGAAACAGGAATAAAACTTCCTTGGTCAAGCCATTTTCGCATAAGTTTGCAAGCCTGCTCCCAAATATAGTAATCAAGCTGTGAGATTTGTCCTGTTCTTTCCAAAATAGGTATAAACTCTCCTGGAGAAATCCAACCTAATGAATTATGTGTCCATCTGCAAAGAGCCTCTGCACCAATAATTTTATTTGTAACAAAATTAAACTGTGGCTGAAGCCATACGGAAATTTCCCGTTTTCTAAAGCACTTTCTATGCTTTGACTTATCACAAGTTCTCTCCATTGTTTATACCACATCTCTTTACCAAAAATTCCAAGCTGATTTCCGCTGGTATTTTTAACGCTTTTTTGTGCAACATTTGCCCAGTCGATCATTTGATTTATATTTGGATTGCTCATATCCTCGGGCTTTAGTTTATATATACCTGCTGCAATCTCTACACTATAATTGACGCCAGGTCTTATAAGATAGTTTCCGACTTTTTTCACAAACCATTTCAAAGTTTTTGCGAATATCTTCTTCACTTCTAAATTTTGTAAGTGAAACCAAGGTATCGCCAGAAAATCTTCCACAAACTTCATTATCTCCAAGAAGCTTGACAACAAGCCCAGCCCAATATCTTATAAGTCTATCACCAATTTCATATCCAAACAAGTCGTTTACAAATTTGAATTTCTTTATATCGCAAAACCATACAGCGTAACTTTCGTTTGGATTATGCTCTATAAGATATTTTGCACGCTTACGAAAACCATCAATGTTAAATGTTCCAGTGAGTTGGTCTATATTTTGAATTTGAATATCACCATCTATAAATTCTTTCTTTTGCTCACGCATAATGTGTATAAAACTTTTTGTTTTATAGTAAGCATTAAAGCATTTTCAACTCTTCTGAGAATAGCCTCCTTAGTCATATCAGTTGAAATGCAATCGAGAACACCCATATCATACATATCTTGAATATCTTCCTGAATACCGTCCGCAATAAGCATAACAGGAGTATCTTCCAAATAGTAGTTATTTTTTAAATCTTTAAGAATATCAACAAGTGTTTTATCAGAAAGCTTATTCGCAATAATCATAAGGTCTATACTATAATTCTCTTCGACCAAAACGCGTAATGTTTCAGCGCCATTTTCCGCCTCTATAATCAAATATTTTTCTTTAAGAGCTTTAGAAAAAGCCTTACGATTTTCAGGATTGCTATCAGAAATTAAAATTCTTATTTCTTCATCATGAATTTTATTTATCATTAATATTTCCCCTCCTGAAACAAAGTTCATAAAATGTATATACTACCCAATTTATAATATCAAATTTAAACAGATTTTTCAATATATAATATAAACCTTCAACATTATTTTTATAATTCAAAATAGACTTAAAAAAATTAAATGAAGCTTTTAATTTTAAAAATTCAGATATGATATAAATAAAAAGGAAAATCAACAATCGTGATTTTCCTTTTAATAAATTTTAAATTTTAAACACAACAGGTGCTTATATTGAAACCATATTTATTCTTATAGCCATCTGAAATATAATCTCCTTTAAGGAACATCTCAGCCTCGTCTATTCTTCTATAATATAGTCCCCAATAGAGTTGACCTCCTGCATGATGATAAACTGCAAATGTATTTACGAGCTTTGTTTGATTGACATGATTAAGGTCGCTATAAGATGTTAGTAAATCGTAAATATCCCAACCACCATATGTCCAGCCTGTGCCAAGGTTATATGAGAAGCTTACAAGAGCATCAAATTGATATTGATTTATTTTTATGTTGTTGTTCTTAGAAAATCTATTTACTGCACTTGTATAAGCACCCTCATTAACCTCCTTAACCAACCAAGCATAAGCTTCGTTCTTTGTGAGTGAATTATAGAAAATATCACCTGGATAAACAACTACACCATATCCAACTGTTGGAACTGGGTCATATGCCATTTGGTCACGCTCATAATGAGAGAGGAAACCTTCTTTTTCTGCGATAAATGAAATCAAATCATTACTTGCTCTGAGGTTCTGAATAGCTGTTGAACTCTTACTTGTAACCTTAGAAACAAATACTGTTCCTTTAGCATCGCTACAAGTACTCCATTTATTATTAAGATATGCGTAAGCAGTATAGTTAAATGTTCCTGCCTTTGTCATCTTAAGAGTACCCTTCCATATGTAATCATTGCCATCTTCTGTTTTAGAAGTAGCATTGACAACATATGTTTTATCACCAATAGTAACATTGAATTTAACAGCTTTGCGTTTCTTATCTGTAATAGCAACGAAGGTTACTGTTGAATTAAGCGTTGCGGAATTTGGATTTGTATAAGTGAATTTCAGTGGAGTAGCTGCAAGAACATTTACTACACAAACTGATTTATTTCCACTTGAATCTTTGGCTGTAATAGCAACTTGACCAACTTCTTTTGTTGTAACAAAGCCATCAGAAACAGTTGCTATTGAAGGGTCACTACTTGTCCATGTTATTCCTGATGAAGCATAACCTTCGAGGTAAAGTGTTCTTGTTCTGTTTACTGTTGCGGAATTTTGATTAAGTGAAATCCTGCCGTTTGAGTAAACATCTTTAACTGTAACCTTACAGCTTGCTGTTGCTCCAGCGGAGGTTTTAGCTGTAATTGTTGCTGTACCATTTCTAAGACCACTGACAACACCATTTCTTACTGTTGCAACTGATGTATTGCTCGAACTCCATATTACTGAGCCTGAAGGCTTGACTTTTGCGGTAAGCTTAACATTTTCGCCTCTTGATATTGAAGCTGATGTCTTAGAAAGTGTAACGCTTGAATTTGGTACAACTTTAAGATTGAAATTGTTATAAACAGAACCTGTATCATCATATGAATAGATTCTTGCTACACCCTCTTTGAGTGCCTTAACAGTACCATCTGCTGAAATTGTTGCAACCGATATATTACTTGACCTATGATAGATGTTGCCACTTCCTGTTGATGTTTTAGCTCCTACATTAAAGATTTTTCCAACTGTAACAGATGTTGGTGAATTTGTAAGTGAAATTGAACTATAATCAGGATACTTAACTGTAATCTTAGTTGTTGCAAGAATCTCGCCTTGTGAATTTGAAGCTGATATTGTTGCAGTACCTTCGCTCATACCCCTTATATTCACCAGACTGAACAACCCTAACTGTTGTCGGGTCTGATGATTTATAAGTAACATCAGCAGCAACTGGTGAAACCTTAGCAGTTAATGTTTTTTCGCATCAACTGCAACCTTAGCGTTTGAGGGTGAAAGTGAAACACTTGTTGCAACTGGTTCTACAATATTAATATAAATGCATTTTGAAATTGTTCCTGTGCTATCATTAGCTCTTATTTTCACCTTGCCAGCTTTAAGACCTGTAACAACACCTGTTGATGAAATTTTTGCTATGCTTGAATCGGAAATATTGTAATAAACCTTTCCGCCCTCTTTAGAGGCTCTTGCGTTAATCTTAACTGAACTTCCTATTGAAATCTCCTTTGGCGGATTATCAATATAAACCTTATCATAATCAGGTTTTTTAACAGTAATTTTGGCTGTTGCACTACCTCCAGTAAGTGGATTTGTAGCGGTTAATATAGCCTTTCCCGCTGAAACGCCTTTCATAATGCCGTTACTATCGACAGTCATAATCTTCTTATTAGAACTTGTCCATACAATCTTGCTCTTATCACAAGTTGATTTAACGCTTATGCCTCTGGTACTTCCTATCGCAAGATCTCTTGAGGATAATGAAAGCTTAATAGAAACTTCATCTATTTCAAGATATTCTGCAAAGCAATAACCTGTTCTTCCGTCGCTCAGCTTAACATGAACCCATTCACTATCTTTATTATCAATAATAGTAACCTTGGTGTCTGGGTCTATCGTAGTAATGACAGCTGAAGATGTTGTTGCCGACTCCCTCACATTAAGATATACTGTAGAAGTTGCCATAACATATGTATTGGCATCTGCTGTGGTTGTCGGTATAGCTGTAACTGTCACAGAAGCTGCAAGCATAAACGCACAAAAAAGAAGCAATAATTTTAGTTCTTAGTGCAAATTGTGGTTTCGACGGCTTAACTTCTGGTGCTAACCTTTTTGCGTGCATATAGAAACTCTCCTTATTAAATTTTATCCATTACAATTATATAACAACTCTCTTATCATTTCAAGTAATTCAGGCAAATTTGTAACAATAAAATTACAAAAATCTTGAAATTACTACAAAATAATAACATATTTTTCTTAAAAAATTGCAATTTTTATAATCCATTGAGAAAAACTTTTGTCGAAATTTGATACTTTTTGCCTTAAAGCACAAAAAAGATACAAAGCTCGAAAATCAAGCCTTGTATCTTTTAAAAATATTAAAAACTTTGCCCCTTAAAACCCACAAAAGGCTTGAGCGAAACTTTTAAATATCTTATTAGAATTTTGGAAATTCGTTAGCTAATTAAAGTATCCAAAAACTTTTGGAAATATTCTGGCAATTCGGTTTCTACTGTTATTATACGCTTATCTCTTGGATGCTCAAAGCTGATATAATATGCGTGTAAACATTGGCCATTTAATGACTTTATCGGATTTTTTGCAGGTCCATATACAATATCTCCAGCAACAGGGTGTCCAAGCTGTGCCATATGAACTCTGATTTGATGCGTTCTGCCTGTTTCTAAAGTAAGCTCAATATGAGTAAAACCATTATATCTCGCAAGAACCTTTACATGGGTAATCGCATTTTTACTATTTTTATAGGTTACAGCCATCTTTTTTCTATCTTTTGGGTGTCTGCCTATTGGTAAATCTACGGTGAAATTATCCTCTTTCAAATTACCATAAACAACCGCCTGATATTTTCTTGTAAAGCTGTGTTCCTTAATCTGTTCAGCGAGTCCTCTGTGTGCAAAATCATTCTTTGCAACTATCAGCAAACCACTTGTATCTTTATCTATTCGATGCACAATACCTGGTCTGAGAACACCATTTATTCCAGAAAGTGAGTCACCGCAATATGCAAGCAAGGCATTTACAAGTGTTGAATCATTATTGCCTGGGGCTGGGTGAACAACCATTCCCTTTGGCTTATTGACAACAAGTAAATCATCATCTTCATAGCGAATATCTAGCGGAATATTCTGTGGTTCAATCTCAAGCGGTTTCGGGTTCAGGCGCTGAAACAAATTCTATCGCCATTTTTAAGCTTACAGCTTTTTGCAACAGCCTTGCCATTAACAGTTACGCTACCTGTTTCAATAATGTTCTGCACAAGCGAACGAGAAAGCTCAGAATTATCCGATATGAACTTATCAAGTCTTATCCCCTCATCAGAAATATCAGCAGTTAAAATTATCTCACTCATCAGAATCTATCCTCTTTGGCTTATCATCTTTTTTATCGCTGAAAAACAGTACAAAAACAACCATAAGCACTGCACCTATTGTTATACAATAATCGGCAAAATTGCATACTGGCGGAAAGAATGAAAGCTGTAAATAATCTACAACAAAGCCTCTGAAAAGTCGGTCTATTAGGTTTCCTATTCCACCACCTATGATAAGCGTTACACTTGTAAGGAATAGCTTATTGGTGATTTTCTTCTTGATAATTACATAAAAAAGAAAAGTGCAACCATAAGAATTGTAATAATCGCAAAAATCCAACTCATATTCTGCATAATGCCAAAAACAGCACCTCGGTTTTCAACATATGTGAGTGTAAGAAGATTACCTATGAACGGAACATTATCTCCACTGTGTAGATTTCCTAAGACGAAATATTTTATAACTTGGTCAATAATAACAAGAACTGCGGAAATTACCGCCGTAATAATTGCTGCCAAAATAACTCCTCCCAAATATAAATGCGTTCTGCCAAAAGCTTTAAACATATAATAAAAAATTCGCTCCAAATTTATGGGTTGGAGCGAATTTATTATACTATATTATATGCGATTATTCAAGAACTTTTGCACAACGCTCACAAAGTGTGATGTGCTTAGGATTCTTACCAACTGTGTTGCTGAAGCACCAGCAACGCTCGCACTTTTCACCTGCTGCGTGAGATACTTCAACCTTAAGCTCTGTTGCACTCTCATCATTTACGATTTCAATTTCAGAAACGATATATGCAGCTGTAAGCTCACTCTCTACGGACTTGAGGAAGTCGTACATCTCGCCTGTGCATTTGAGTGTAATCTTTGCTTCGAGTGAAGAACGGATTTCCTTTGCCTTGACAGCAACTTCGATTGCTTTCTTAACAATATCTCTTGTTTCGTGGATTCTATCCCACTTTGTGATAAATTCTTCATCAGCATTGATACCTGTCTTTTCAGGCATAGAGTTGAATACTACATTCTCTGCATCGTCATTCTTGCTGTGCTTCATATACTTCCAGATTTCATCAGAAGTGAAAGCAAGGATTGGAGCAATCATTCTTGTCATAGCGTCAAGAATGATATAAATTGTAGTCTGAGCAGCACGACGAAGCTCACCATCGCTCTTTTTCTGTATAAAGTCTATCCTTGAGAACATCAAAGTAGAAGTTACTCATATCTACAACGCAGAAATTATGAACAGCATGGAATACCTGATGGAATTCAAAGCTTTCATAACCTTCACGAACCTTATCGTTAAGCTCATCAAGCTTCATCAAAGCCCACTTATCAATAGGAAGGAGTTTATCTAAAGATACAGAATCTGTATCTGGCTCAAAGTCGTTGAGGTTTCCGAGGATATATCTTGCTGTATTTCTAATCTTTCTGTATGCTTCTGAAAGCTGTTTGAGGATTTCCTTAGAAATTCTGATGTCAGCATGATAATCTGATGATGCAACCCAAAGACGGAGAATATCTGCACCATATTCGTTGACAACATCTGATGGGTCAATACCGTTGCCGAGTGACTTGGACATCTTCTTGCCCTCTCCGTCAACAACCCAACCATGAGTTACAACTGCCTTATATGGTGCTTCACCTGTTGTTGCAACAGATGTAAGGAGTGATGACTGAACCAACCTCTATACTGGTCTGCACCCTCAAGATAAAGGTCAGCAGGTCTTCTGAGGTTTGGTCTTTGACCGCAAACTGCTGCGTGTGTTACGCCTGAATCGAACCAAACATCCATAATGTCTTTTTCTTTGTCGAAATCTGTGCCACCGCACTTAGGGCACTTTGTACCCTCTGGGAGAATTTCGCTTGCAGACTTCTTTTGAACCAAGCGTCAGAAACCCTCTTGTCTGAACAACTCGGAAACAGCCATCATAGCTTCTTTATTTATATAAGGTTCACACATTCTTTGCAGAAGAAAATCGGAATCGGAACGCCCCATTTTTTCTCTGTCTAGAGATACACCAGTCTTTTCTGTCACGAACCATATTTATGATTCTGTCTTCGCCCCAGCCAGGAATCCACTTAACGCCCTTTTGATTGCTTCTACTGCCTCGTCCTTGAAATCTTCAACGGAGCAGAACCACTGTTCTGTTGCTCTGAAGAGAACTGGTTTTTTACATCTCCAGCAGTGTGGATATTGGTGGATAATCTTCTTTAATGCAAACAATGCACCAATTTTTTCGAGGTGCTGTGCGATAGGCTTATTTGCTTCTTCTGTTGTAAGTCCTGCGAACTGACCTGCTTCTTCTGTAAGCTTGCCATGAGCGTCAACTGGTACAACAATCGGAATTTCAGGATAATTTCTGCAAACCTCATAGTCGTCAAGACCGTGACCAGGTGCTGTATGAACACAGCCTGTACCGCTTTCAAGAGTAACATGGTCGCCAACGATTACAAGAGATGTTCTGTCGATGAATGGGTGAGCTGTTTTTTCATATACTCAAGCTCTGAACCCATAATTGTGCCAACAACTTCATAATCTGTGATTCCTGCTGCTTCAAATGCAGATGCGTAAAGCTCTTCTGCCATAACGAAATATTCGTCACCGCTCTTGACCAAAGCATAGTTGAAGCGAGGACCAACGCAGATAGCTACATTAGCAGGGAGTGTCCAGGTTGTAGTTGTCCAAATTACGAAATATGTCTTGTCAAGGTCTGCTCCAAGAGCTTTGAGCTTGCCCATATCGTCTGTAACCTTGAACTTTACATAGATTGAATGGCATGGGTCTTCTGCATATTCAATTTCAGCCTCTGCAAGTGCTGTTTCGCACTCAGAACACCAGTAAACTGGCTTTAAGCCTTTATAGATATAACCCTTGCAAGCCATTTCTGAGAAAATCTCAATCTGCTTTGCTTCAAACTCGTGCTGAAGTGTGATATATGGATTATTCCATTCACCGATACCACCAAGACGCTTAAACTGGTTACGCTGGTCATCAATATATCCAAGTGCAAACTCACGACAGATTTTTCTAAGCTCTATATCGTCAATAGTTGTGGAGTTACCCACACCTGCTTTTTTTTTTCTTGCTTTCAGCTCTGTTGGAAGTCCGTGTGTATCCCAGCCTGGAACATAGGGTGCTTTAAAGCCTGACATATTTTTATAGCGGACGATAATATCCTTGAGAACCTTATTAAGTGCTGTACCAAGGTGAATATTACCATTAGCATATGGAGGTCCATCATGAAGTACGAAAAGAGGCTTGCCCTCGTTCTTCTCCATAAGCTTTTCATAAACGGAGGATTCTTCCCAATGCTTTAACATAAGAGGCTCTGACTTTGGAAGTCCTGCCCTCATCGGAAAGTCCGTTTTAGGTAAATTCAGTGTGTTATTATAATCTTGAGCCATTATCTTTTACGCTCCCTTTTTATAAAATTATCACTTTTTACTGTGAATATCAAAATCTGAACCAAACTTAAAGTCATTAAATTTGACTTCTTTATCCTCTGCAAATCTTGAAGCCTGTTCAATAGGCTCTCTTTTTACTGTTGAAGATGAGCTGATGTCTATGTTATCTTCAATTTCTTCATCAACTGGTTTCTTCTCTATTGTTTCTTTTTTTTATGCTCTACTGAAGCAAAAACTGTTTCAACAGGTGTTCTTACAGGCTCTTTTATTTCTTCGTTAACTGGTGCTTTTTTTCTCTTCAACTGGAATTTCAACAGGCTTTTCTTCTACTACCTGCTTTGTTTCTTCAACAGCTTTAGCTTCTTCGACAGGCTTGGTTTCTTCAGCTTTCTTTTCTTCTGCCTTTGGAGCTACTATCTCCTTCTTAGGTGTAGGATATTCCTTATCAATTTCCTCATCAGTTCTAATTTGTGCCTGAATATCTGTAATATTCTTTACGGCTGTAATTTGTGCTCTATATCTCTTCAAAAGAACGGCTTGGAAAGCTTTAACATCGGCTGTAATTTTCTTAAGAAGCTCTTTTTGTCTTTCAAGTTCAAGGTTGCCAGCAGCTATTGCACGACGGCTATTTGCTGTTGAATCAGCAAGAAGCTTATCAGATTTTTTGTTTTGCATCTGTCATCATAGCATCAGACTTTTCCTTAGCTTCCTTAACCATAGCATCTGCCTTTGCCTTGGCATCTCTGAGAATTACTTCTGCCTTATGATTTGCTTCTCTTATATTAGAATCTGCAAGTCTTTGTGCACTTAGAAGAACGCTTCCTACGCTTTCTTCTGTAGAGCGATATTCCTCAACCTTTTTTGCGAAAATATCGAGCTTTTTAAGATAATCATCTCTCTCGTGGAGAATATTATCTACAGTTTCAATAACGCTATCTATAAAATCATCGACATCCTCTGTCTGATAACCATTTCGTGCTTTATGAAAAGTTACATTTTTATTTCTTCAAGTGTAAGCATATAATCTCCCTTTCCTTATAATGACAGTATCGGACAGACGCAATAATGCCTCTGCCCGAAATTTGAAGCGGATAAGCTTCGATAGATTTTACATATAAAGTCCGTTGCTTTCGAGTTCATCGAGAACTTCTTCACCTGTAAGGTCAACATTATTCGGAGTAATCATATATGTATTAGAAGCAACTCTGCTGATTTTACCCTGATTTGCGAATGCTACACCACTAAGGAAATCGAGAATTCTTCTTGCCATATCCTTATTTGTATTTTCAAGGTTAAGGAGGACTGTGTGCATCTTCATAAGTTCAACAGCAATATCCCTTGTTTCTTCGCCAAAACGCTCAGGCTTGAACAATACTACCTGCAAACGAGCAGTTGAGTTGATATTGACAACCTTACTGCCAGATTGAGATGTCTTGGTGCAGTTTGTCTTGGTGCTGGTCTTTGTACATACTGTTGAGGTGGTTCTGGCTCTTCGTATGCTGGGCCGTACTCCTCTTCTGTTTCGTAAACTCCGCCGTCATCAACTGCGGAATCATTATCATAATAGCTATTATCTTCGTATTCCACTTCGTCCTCCGGTGGTTTCCACATATCTTTTAATTTATTCATAATGCCTGCCATTTAAAATTTCCTCCTTAGATTATGTATAGCTTCTTGCTCCGAAAAGCCCGCTACCTATTCTTACCATATTAGCACCGCAAAGAATAGCCTCATAATAATCAGCGGACATTCCCATAGAAAGATAATCCATAGATATATTATCCATTGTTTTGCCCGAAATGTCAACAAATAAATTGTGCATATCTTCAAAATATTTACATAATTCTGTTTTTTCTGCACAAATTGGTGGAATAGCCATAAGTCCTCTTACCTTTATTCCTTCAAAATGCGATATTTCGCTAAGAAGCTCATAGAGCATATCGGGGTTAAGTCCTGTTTTATTTTCCTCTCTGCCGATATTTACTTCTATAAGCACATCTGTTGTTATGCCTTGATTTGAGGAGACCTTAGCGATTTCTTTTGCAAGCTTAATACTATCAACAGATTGAATCATACTTACTTTTCCAACAATCTGCTTAACTTTGTTTGTTTGCAGATGTCCGATAAGATGAAGCTCACAATCACCAAGCTTATAATCATCATACTTTGAATTAAGCTCCTGAACCTTATTTTCTCCGATATATTTCAGTCCAAGGGAAATAGCATAATTTATAATATCGTATGAAACTGTTTTTGTTGCGGCAAGAAACTTTATATCTTCGGGCTTTCTTCCTGATTTTTCAGCAGCCTCTGCTATTCTTGCCATAATATAATCATAATTCTGCTTAACCTGTAAGAGTCTTTGCTCATACTCAGTTGATAACTTTTCCGTCATATAAATCCACTCCTTCAACAACAACCTTATCATAAACCTTTATCGTAGAACCAGAGAACAGCTCATCGTCATCAGGCTCTTGCTTACAGATTACGAAACCGCTATCTGAATAGAGCGGAACAACCTCTTTGAAATTGATTTCGTTTCCATACTGAACATAAACGCCTGAAACTTTTTTTTGCTGACTTCTTTTTCTTTACCGTTCTTGTCTTCGGTTGTTATTGTAATTGTATCTTGATGAATTGCTGATTCTGGAACAGAAATTCCTGTATATGAATTCATATTTATTGCAATAGTTCCCGAACGAACTGAAAGCAAATTTTCATTCATATCTGTTCCTCGGAAAATTGCAACGCCATCTGATTTGCTATCCTTACGATTTATGCTTACAAGAGTAACATTTATATTTTTAAGTGATGCTGACTGCATTGTAAGGGTCATCTGGTTATCTTTGTATTCATTTAGCTTAATAGCCTGTTCGCTTGTGACCGGACAAGCAACATACCAAAATACATCTGAAACTACCTTTCCTACTGCATTATCGTAAGTTTTTTGCTGGAATTCTTTTTGCCTTATTTAAATCTTCAGGCATAATAGAATCAATATTTTTATATTGAGAACATTTTCATAGCCGTCAAGCTCACTTGTAAAATAGCCTGCAACTGGAGCTGTAAGGTCTGAAATCTTCTTGCTTTGAAGAACTTTTCATTTTGTCAATTTTACTCTCAAGCTCTGAAATTTTCTCACTGAAATCTTTAACCTTTCCTGTGAGAACCTGTCGCTCATTGATATTATATATTATCTGGTCTATGCTTTCATCAGATTTTGAAAGATTACCATCATTCTTATTTATTGCCATATCAATAAGATATGTTGAAATATTCTCATCAATAACATCAGGTGTAACTGAAAGGTTTTCTGCACTGCTCTCTAATTCTTTCAAGACTGCAAGCTGTTGCTCAAGACTTTGCAGCTCGGCTTGTTTTTTTGTGCGTCTTCTGCTGAATTATAAACTTCAGCAACTTTTTTCGCCCTAGAAACCTTATCCGTATCTTCCATTTTATAGGAAATGACGCCACCAATATTTTTTGAATTCATAATGGTTTCACTTCTGATAAAATATCCGTCTACATCAAGAGATTCTGTCATAGTAGAGTAAGTTGCAGATTCTGTTCTTATATTCTTGAAGCTTGCATTGCTTAAAAGATAAATTACATAAACAAGCAAAAGCACAGAGAGCAAGGCAATAATTATTCTTCTGATTATAGATTTATCCACATACTCACCTCTCTAAATCAGTTTACCTTATGATTATACTACATCATTTTCCGATTGTCACGATTTTTGACATTTATTATAATATTTGACGGATTTTTTTTGTTGTCAATTAAGACTTACTTTAGGAATATTTTAAAAAATTCCATTCATTTATCAGCCTTTCACTCTCTGAAAGAATATCAAAGCAATCGCACTCTAAAAACTTTACATCTTCGCATCGTCTGAACCATGTGAGCTGACGCTTTGCATAGCGTCGGGTTTCCATTTTGAGTTTTTCGACTGCATCTTCAAGAGAACATTCGCCATCAAAATACGGCTTAAATTCCTTTATTCCAATAGCCGCCGAAGCTGTTTTTCCTGGGTTTTGATTAAAGAAAGCTTTTTGCTTCATCAAGGATTCCTGCTCCAAGCATTTTATCAACACGAAGATTTATTCTGTCATAGAGCTTTTTGTCTATCCTTATAAGTAAGGCAGATTGTTAGATAATTATATGGCGAAGGCTTTTCTTTTGAGCGTTTCATCTGTTCGCTCATTGTTATTCCTGTATTTCGATAAATCTCAATCGCACGAATAATTCGCTTACCATTATTAGGGTGAAGTGTTGACGCAGTTTCAGGGTCAAATTCTGCAAGCTGTTTAAGCAGGATTTCTCCGCCCTCTCTCTGATATTGTTCATTAAGCTCTGCACGAAGTTTTTCGTCAATCTTTTCTTCGGAAAATGTTATATTTCCAACAAGAGATGAATAATAAAGTCCGTTCCGCCGACAAGTATGGGAAGTTTTCCTCTTTCGTATATCTCTGCAATGACCTTATGGGCAAGCTTGACATAATCTGAAACGCTGAAAGCTTCTCCTATCGGTAAAAAATCTACAAGGTGGTGCGGTATTCCACGAGCCTCTTCTTTTGTGACCTTTGCGGTCGCAATATCCATACCCTTATAAATCTGCATTGAATCACAGGAAACTATTTCGCCGTTATATCTTTCGGCAAGTTCTACTGAAAGCCCTGTCTTGCCCGACGCTGTCGTACCTACTATGCAAAGAAGCGGTATCTTATTATTCATATCTTAATCATACCCTCATAAATCTTTTTTTCGAGTTCATGTCTTGTCATTGTAAAACAAATCGGTCTGCCATGCGGACAATATTTTACATCAGGATTTTCCATAAGCTCCTCAACAAGAGCCATAAGCTCTCCCTCACTGCTCTTATCACCAGCCTTTATTGCGGCTCGGCAAGCAACATTCTTATAAACAATCCATCTTCTCGGTCATAATATCTCGCTTATTTTTTTTTGCAAGATAGCCAGCCATTTCTACAACAGTGTCGGATATATCGTCACGCTCAACAATCTGAGGTGCTGCTCTGACTACAACCGTACCCATTCCGTAATCGTCAATCTCAAAACCTGCATCTTCCATAGCTGAAAGGTTATTTAAAAGTGCGTCATAATCGGTTTTATCGAGTGTTACGGTTATAGGCTCAAGAAGCATTTGAGCATAATTTTTGCCACAATCACGCCTTAGCTTTTCATATAAAAAGTCTTTCGTGAGCGGCGTGTTTGTCAATAAACAGAATTGCATTGCCTTTTTCAAGAATTATATATGTTGCAAAGGCTTCGCCTAAGAATTTCATAGGAGCATCAGACTCGCTATCAAGCCTTACACCTGCTATACTCAGAAAAGAATCAATAAGCTTGTCCTGATTTTTTACAACGGACGGCTCATTATCTTCTTGTAATATAGTCGGCTTGTGAGATGTTTCTTCACCTTCTGTAACAGCTTGAATTTCTTGCTTTTCGGGATTTTCTATTTCTGATTTTGCCTTTTCTAATTTTTTACGAACGCTTGCCGTATATGGGTCAACTGTAACGCAATCAGAAACCATTATCGGAGAAAAGCTTGAAGGCTCAGGCATAAATATTTCAGGCTCATTTTTATCTTCTTCAAGATTATCAAACTCAACACTTTTTTGAATGGATTCTTTCTTTGAATCTCCTTTAAAAACCGAATCCTTTTCAGAAATTTTTTCTCAGCCTTTTCAACAGGTTTTGCTGCTTTCGGTTGATAACTAAACTGTAATTGCTCGTTTTCAGCCTTTGTGGCTGTTTTTTCTAAGATTTCAGGCTTTATAGGTTCTTCCTCTTTTTATAGGAGAGCGGTTATCTCCACTTAAAAGTGCCGATTTAACTCCATGATAAACCGCATCGAAAATAGGTCTTTCATTTGTAAATCTTACCTCAAGCTTTGACGGGTGAACATTGACATCAAGAGTAGAATAATCCATGGTCATATGCAAGACACAGCCTGGAAATTTTCCTGTCATTATATTACCCTTGTATGCTTCTTCAAGTGCCGCCATAGCTGTACGAGTTTTTATATATCTTCCATTTATAAAGAAAAGCTGCATACTTCTATTGGCACGAGATGAAATAGGACGGGTTATATAGCCTTGAAGCTTTATACCCTCGTGTTGATAATTCAAAGGAATAAGCGTTGATGTGAAATCCTTGCCAAAAACTGAAAGAATGGCATTTTTAAGGTTATCATCACCTGGAGTTTTCATTGTTTGCTTGCCGTCACGAATGAATGTAAAGGATATTTCTGGGTGTGAAAGTGCTATTCTATCAATAACTCCAGAAACGCTATTTGCCTCGGAAACATCTTTTTTTAGAAATTTCATTCTCGCAGGAACATTATAGAAAATATCACGAGCGATAATTGTCGTTCCTTTCGGACAACCTGCGTCATCAATCTCTATTTCGTCACCACCATTAATTTCATATCTTGTTCCGATTTCCTCATTCTCTCGGCACGACAACATAGTGACCTTAGCAACAGCGGCAATAGACGCCAACGCCTCTCCTCTGAAACCAAGTGTTCCTATTGCATCAAGGTCTTGTTTATCATGAACTTTACTTGTTGCATGGCGTAAAAACGCAGTTGGAATATCTTCTCTTGCTATTCCGCAACCATCATCGGTAACTCGCATAAAAAAGTAATTCCGCCACGCTGAATTTCTACGGTTATATGTTTAGCACCGAATCTATTGAATTTTCAACAAGTTCTTTTATTACAGACGAAGGTCTTTCTATTACCTCACCTGCGGCAATCAGCTCTGACATATGCTTATCTAAAAGCTTAATTACTCCCATACAACTCACCACCAATTTTTTAAGGCTTGTATTTAGAGCTTATTTCAAGCTCTAAGCATTTCCAGTCCTCATTAAAAATATGATAAAATTCTGTTTCTTTAACTGAACATCTTTAAAACCTACAGACTTATAACAATAATAGGCGGATTCATTATTTTCAAATACGCCTAAGGTGATTTTCTCAACCTTTAGTATATCGAAAGCATATTTTATTGCAAGCTTAAGCATTTCCTTACCATAGCCCATGCCACGCTTTGTATCATTTACAATTACAAAGCCAAAACGGAGTGTTTTCTTTTTCTTCATCTGTGAATCTCATGATAAGATGTCCAACTACACCCGTTTCATCAAATGCTGTCATTTCATAAAAATTATCAGCATAGGCAAAATCGTTATAGTGTTTATTCATATCATCGGCTGTAATCGGAAATTTATCATATCTATCCGCACACCATTTACGAAATGAAACTTCATCTTTTATCCACTTAACGATATGCTCTGCATCACAAGCTTTATATGGACGCAATCTTATCATTTCGGATTCCTCCTATTTTTTCTTTTGATAATGACAATCGCATACAGTGCCACCTCTTGCAAGTGTCTGTTCTCTATAACTATCTTGATTTTCAAGCTTAAAGCATCCTTAAATCAATAACACAAAACCATATCGTTAAACAAGCTTAGATATTGTTCTCCAAAAGCTCAAGGTACATATTGGAATAGCCTGTCTTATGCTCTTTGATAAATTCAATAGCTGACCTTGGGTGCTTATTAAGTCTGCCTGTAAGGAGATAAGGAACATCATAGCCCCAGACTACACCGTCATCTCTGAGTTTTTGAATGTGTCCTTCGATAAAGTCAAGAAGTGGAATAAGATTATACTTAGGGTTCTTTAGGAAACCGAGGAGAAGCTCCATATAGCAGTTGCCTGCACCTCTGCCCATACCGCTGACTGTTGCGTCAAGGTAGTTTACACCGAGTGAAAGTGCCTCTATTGTATTTGCGAATGCAAGCTGTTGGTTATTATGTGCGTGCATACCAATTTGCTTGCCATACTTATCGCCAACTTCAAGATACCTCTCAGAAATTGCTGCTGTCTGTTCAGGGTAAAGTGAACCATAGCTATCAACGATATAGATTCCATCAACGCAAGAGCGACCAAGAATATCAAGTGCTATATCAAGGTCAGCTGTATTTGCGTTTGAAATAGCCATGATATTTACAGTTGTTTCATAGCCCTTATTGTGACAATATTCAATCATTTCAATTGCAGAAGGGATTGTATTGAGATATGTTGCAATTCTGTACATATCAACAACAGAATCCTTTCTGTCTATGATGTCTTTTTGAAATCAGTTCTGCCAACATCAGCCATAACTGAAATCTTCATATCAGAATCATTTTCGCCAACAATATTTCTTATATCCTCTTCATCGCAGAACTTCCACTTGCCAAACTTATCAACATCGAAAAGCTCTTTAGAAGCACGATAACCAAATTCCATATAGTCAACGCCAGCTTTGATATTTGTCTTATACAAATCTCTTACAAAATCATCAGTGAAGTAGAAATTGTTTACAAGTCCGCCATCTCTGATTGTAGCGTCAAGAACCTTTATCTCTGGTCTGAATGATACGATTTCACCTTTTTTACCCATTTTTATAATCCTCCATAAATTCGGAAAGCCCTTTGCTTTCCTTAATTTTATTATTTCTGCAATTCCTTGCAGTTATATAACTTATCTACCTAAAAAACAGATATTATAAGCTTTGCTTAACTATTTCCAGTCCATAATATTCTCATCAATAAAGTCAGACTTATTTTTCAGCAAGAGCAATAAGCTTGACAAGAACATTCATTGCTTCTATTGGAGTTAATGTATTTATATCTGTACTTCTCAGCATTTCACGAATTTCATCTGCTTCTGGAACAAGTGAAAGCTGTTCTTCAGTTTCTTCTGACTCTGCTTGTTTTTTGGAGCGTCATTTTTTCCACATTCAAGCTCTTTTAGGACAAGCTTTGCACGATTTATAACGCTTGCTGGCAAGCCTGCAAGCTTGGCAACCTCTACACCATAGCTATCGTCAGCAGCACCTAACTATTCTTCGCAGGAATGTAATATCATCTCCACGCTTTTTAACAGCAATATTATAATTCTTAACGCCGTCAAGGTTGTCCTCAAGCACTGTCAATTCGTGATAGTGTGTTGCGAAAAGCGTTTTTGCACCAAGCTTTTTTTCTTATCTGCAACAAATTCAAGAACAGCTCTCGCAATGCTCATTCCGTCAAAGGTTGATGTTCCTCTGCCTATCTCATCGAGAATAAGTAAGCTATCCTTTGTGGCATTTTTTCAGAATATATGCAACCTCGTTCATCTCTACCATAAATGTAGATTGACCTGTTGTCATATCGTCAGATGCACCTATTCTTGTAAAAATACTATCGCAGATAGATATTTCCGCAGATTTTGCAGGAACAAAGCTGCCTATTTGAGCCATAAGCACTATCAAGGCTACACTTCTCATATAAGTAGATTTACCTGCCATATTTGGACCTGTTATAATTGCAACACGATTTTCTGCTGAATCAAGTGTAACATCATTCGGTACAAACGGCATAGTTTTTAAAAGTCTTTCAACAACAGGGTGTCTGCCGTCTTTTATTATGATTTTGCCGTTTTGTGTTATATCAGGCTGACAATAGTTATTGTCAAAGGCTGTCTGTGCAAGCGAGGCAAGTGTATCAAGCATAGCAACGGCTCTTGCTGTACTTTCAATCTGCTCAATATGCTTTGCAGTCTGCTTTCTGATTTCCTCAAAAATAGTATACTCAAGTGCAAATGAACGCTCTTTTGCTCCAAGTATTCTTCTCTCAACTTCCTTGAGTTCTTCTGTTATGTATCTTTCGCAGTTTGTGAGGGTCTGCTTTCGGATATAATCATTCGGAACTGAATCTTTATATAAATTCGTAACTTCTATATAATATCCGAAAACACGATTATAGCCTACCTTTAGTTTAGGTATGCCTGTGCGTTCTCTCTCTCTTGATTCTATTCCTGAAAGAAGCTCTGCACTGTTATTCATATCATAACGAAGTTCATCAAGCTCTTTATTACAGCCCTCCTTGATGATTCCACCCTCACGAACTGAAAACGGCGGACTTTCAACAATGGAACCTTCGATTAAATCCTTCAAATCTTCAAGAAGATTAAGCTCTGAAAGCTGCTCTTTCATAAGTGTACTTTCAGAATTTTTGATAGCCTCTTTTATTTCAGGAAGCTTATTGAAAGCTGACAGCAAAGAAATTAAATCTCTCGCATTAGCCGAACCATAGACTATCTTTGTCATAATTCGCTCAATATCAGGGATTCCACCGAGAGCATCTCGCAAATCAATTCGCATCTGAACATTGTCGAAAAGCTCTGCAACGGCATTTTGTCGGCGTGTAATTTTGCCAACATTTACAAGAGGTTTTTTCTATAAAGCTCTTTAAAGGTCGCTTACCCATAGAGGTTTCGCACTTATCAAGAACCCACAAAAGCGAACCATAACGCTTTTTTTCGTGCAAAGTCTCGGTAAGTTCAAGATTACGCTTTGCTGAAAAATCAAGACTCATATACTCACTTTCAGCAAAGGGAATAATCTTTGTTATTCGCTCTAAGCCTGTCATTTGAGTTCTTTCGAGATAGCCTAAAAGTGCCGCAGACGCAAGCTTACTTTCCTTAGAATATGAATTTCCGAGCATATCCTCAATATCATCATCAAAATGCTTTTTAAGGGTTTCATTAGCGTTGTATTCGTCAAAGTCTGTATCGTCAAGTGCTTCTACTGAACAAACAATTTTTTTTCTTTGAGGAATGGTACAAGCTCTTTAAAGCTGAGAACTCCTGTACTGATTAGTATTTCTTTTGGAGAAAATTTCAGTAATTCGTCCTTAATTGAGCGAATTATATCCTTACCCTTTACAGTTGATGCAACAAATTCACCGGTAGATGTATCACAGAAAGCAAGTCCAGCTATTCCCTTTTCACAGTATATACAGCCGATGTAGCTATTCTGTGCTTCATCGAGCATAGTAGGCTCTATAACTGTACCTGGTGTTACAACTCGGATAATATCACGCTTAACAAGTCCTTTAGCCTTTGCAGGGTCTTCTGTCTGTTCACAGATTGCGACTTTATAGCCCTTTTGAACTAACTTTGCAATATATGGCTCACAGCTATGGAAAGGTACTCCGCACATAGGTGCTCTTTTTCTTCTTGTCCACAGTCTTTGCCTGTAAGAGTTAAGTCGAGTTCCTTTGATGCGGTGATGGCATCATCAAAAAACATCTCGTAAAAGTCACCGACACGATAGAATAGTAGTGCGTCCTTATTTCGTTCCTTGACCTCAAAATATTGTTTCATCATAGGCGAAAATTCTGCCATTGCTATCACCTCCTTAAGTTATTTACCTTTTTTCACCATCAGGGAACCCCCTGCGAGGGTTCCCTACGAAAAACATTCCACTGGAATGTTTTTCTACCCTCCTGCGCTTTGCGGAACATAAAGTATTTCGCTCTCTGCGGAGGAGCGACCAAAGGCTCTGCCTTTGGAAACCGCAAGCTTTTGAAAAAGCTTGTGCAAAACTTTTAAGTATAATTAGATACGTTTGGTCACGCACCACAGCCACCGCAGGTTTCGCAACTGCCTGAGCAGCTGCTCTGTGTATAATCTGCTGTTTCTGGGTCTGCTCCCTGTGCTGACTGATTGATAATTGCAAGAACTCTGTTTACAACAACATCAAATTCTGCCTTAGCCTCATTATAAGCTATCATATTTTCGTTAGACATAATGATTGCATAAGCGTGACGCATTTCTGCGTTGAGCTGCTGCATTTTTTCATCGCTTCTATCTGCCTTTGATGCTTCATTATTTATTGCCATACGCTTTAAATTAAATTCGCCAATAGCATTCTGAAGTTCTTCGTCTTCCTCGCTCTGCTGTCTTGCAAGCTCAAGCTTGAGGTAAAGCTCGTCCTTCTGAAGCTGTCTACCGATTTCTCTTGCCATTTCTATTATATCTGCCATTTTTAAAATCTCCTTTATACTAATTTTCCTTTTAATATCCAGTTTCTTGCTTTTGTGACCTCTACATTTTGGAATGTTCCTATGAGGTCTTCACTGCCTTCAAACTCGACTATTATATTTTCTTCTGTTCGAGAGGTAAGCTCGCCATTTGGCTTTGCGCTCTCGACAAGTACCCTATATGTCTTTGAAACCATAGATGCACAGCGTTTTGCGGCAATCTCTTCTTGAACCTTTAAAAGCTCGGAGAACCACTTTGATTTTTCTTCATATGGAATCGGGTCGTCCATTTTTGCAGCTGGAGTACCAACTCTTGGAGAGAATATGAATGTAAACAATGAGGTATATTCAACCTCTTTGATAAGGCTCAAGGTCTGTTGAAAATCTTCATAAGTTTCACCAGGGAAACCTACTATAATATCACTTGTAAGAGAAAGATTCGGAATTTTCTCCTTGGCATAGTTTACTATCTCCATATAACGCTTTCTGTCATAGTGGCGGTTCATAAGCTTTAAAATTCTGTCGCTTCCTGACTGGAAAGGCAAATGAATATGGTTGCATATCTTATCGTGTGACGCAATAACATCAATCAATTCATTTGATAAATCTTTCGGATGTGAAGTCATAAAGCGAAGTCTGAAATCGCCGTCAAGCTCAGCTATATCTGCCAACAATGACGCAAAGGTCTTTTTTGCTTTCGAGAGTTTTTCCATAAGAATTTACATTCTGTCCGAGAAGTGTAATATCCTTATAGCCTGCGGCAATCATATCACGAGCTTCTTGCATAATTACTTCTGGCTCACGACTTCTCTCTCTGCCACGAACATAAGGGACAATACAGTATGTGCAGAAATTATTGCAGCCATACATAATTGAAAGCCAGCCCTTGAAAGTTCCGTCACGCAAGGTTGGTATATTCTCGTGAATCATTCCATCATCATTGCCACGAGCAACTATTCTATGATTTTCTGTAATTGTGGAATATAACAGCTTTGGGAAATTATGAATTTCGTGTGTTCCGAAAACAAGCGAAACAAACGAAAAGCTCTTATAAATTCTCTCTGCTATATGTTCCTGCTCCATCATACAGCCACATAATGCTATAATCAATGATGGATGACGGCGTTTTATATTTTTAATGCACCGACATTTCCGAAAACTCTATCCTCGGCATGTTCACGAATAGCACAGGTATTAAAAATTATAATATCTGCTTCGTTTTCATCTTCGGTAAAGTCACAGCCCATTTCTTTGAGCATTCCCTTTAGCTTTTCGCTATCAGCAACATTCTGCTGACATCCATATGTTCTGACAAGAGCCATCGGCACTTCGCCTCTTGCACGAAATTTAAGAATATCGCTCAAGAGTTCGGAATATTCGTGAATCCCGTTCAAATCAGCTGTGTTAAGATTTTGATTAAGTTGATTATCCAAAATGAACTCTCCGTTCCTAAAAATATTGCAAAAATAGACCTTATAAAAGGTATTCCGTATTATTTTATCACAATCAGGCTTTTTTCTTCAAGGGTTTTCAAAATTTAGCAAATTGGTATGTTTAATGTTAAGGGCTTTGCCCTTAACACCCACGAGGGACCCCGTCCTCGACCCTGCGAGCCTTTGAAAAGGCTCAAGCGAAACTTTTAATTTTCTTAGAAAAATTTGTTAACTAATTGATTTTAAAACTAAATATTAAAGGCGTGAAGATAATCTCCACGCCTTTTTATAGCTTTTAGTTATTTTCGCTTTCTTTTGGCACAAACATTGGTTGTTGCCTATCGTTCTTGACTTCTTCTAAAGCCTCTTTTGCAAGTCTGTAAAATTCAAGCTGTGAATTAAGCGGTTGTTTTCCTCGCTTATCAATCATAACATATGTCATATCACTTTTTTGAACTCTTGCATTTATAGTATCGTTCATCATAATATCGAGCATACCGAAAACACGCTTTTTCAAATCCTCATCTTCAACTGGGAAAACAAGCTCAACTCTCTTATCAAGGTTTCTCTGCATCCAGTCTGCTGAACCAATATATACAACTGGTTCTCCGCCATTTTCAAACTTAAAGATTCTACTATGCTCCAAAAAGCTGACCGACTATACTTATTACAGTAATATTCTCGCTGACACCTTCTATTCCAGGGATAAGACAGCAAATACCACGCACGATAAGTGTAATCTTAACCCCCGCTCTTGAGGCATCATAAAGGAGTGAAATCAAATCTGGGTCAACCATTGAATTAACCTTGATTATAATGCCTGATGGAAGGTCATTCTTGTCATTTGCTATTTCTCTCTGAACCATAGATTCAAAGAATGTGCGAAGTCCGAGTGGTGCGACATTCATTTTGAGATATTCAGGCGGTGCAGAATAACCTGTAATAACATTAAATAATGATGATGCGTCACGACCGAAAGATTCACGACAAGTGAACATACCAATATCTGTATAGAATCTTGCGGTAATATCATTGTAGTTACCTGTTCCAAGGTGAAGATAACGGCGAATACCGTCTTCCTCTCGGCGCACAACAACAGAATTTTGCAATGGGTTTTAAGTCCTTGCAAGCCGTAAATTACATGGCAACCAGCTTTTTCGAGCTTTTTCGCCCATACGATATTATTTTCTTCATCGAATCTTGCTTTAAGCTCAACAAGTACAGTAACCTGTTTGCCATTTTCTGCGGCACGAATCAAGGCGGCAACAATCGGAGAATTTCCGCTGACACGATAAAGTGTTTGCTTGATAGCAAGAACATCTTCGTCCTCTGCGGCAGCCTGAACAAAACGAATAACCGAATCAAAGCTTTCAAATGGGTGGTGTACAAGTCTATCCTTTTCACGAATAGCCTCAAAAACATCATCATATCCATAGAAATCTGCTGGTGGTGTCACTGGTTTAATTGGCTCAAATCTTAAATCGTCACAGCCCTTGATAGAACCAAACTTTGATAAGAATGTTAAATCGAGCGGTCCTGGAATTTCATAAATTTCGCTCTCATTTACTTTGAGCATATCTACAAGAAATTCTCTTAATGCTTGGTCACACTTTTGGGCAATCTCAACTCGGACTGGTTCGCCTCTCTGACGCTTTTTGATAGATTTCTCAATAGCAACCATCAAATCCTCTGCTTCTTCGTCAATATCAAGGTCTGAATCTCTTGTAAGTCTGAAATCTGCGTAAGCTTCAATAGTATAAAGCTGGAAAAGCTTATTGAGGTTATTCTTAATAATATCCTCAAGCATAACAAAGTATCTGCCGTTCTCGCTCGAAACCTCGAAAAATCTTGGAATAATTGACGGAACTTGAACTACTGCGAAAGCATCTCCGCTATCCTTTGCAAGTCTTACTGCGATATTAAGTGTCTTATTTGCAAGGAATGGAAATGGACGACTTGTATCAACTGCAAGTGGAGTTAATACTGGAAAAAGCACATTATCAAAATAGCTATCGCACTTTTCTTTGAGTTTATCGTCCATATCCTCATATTTTAAAAAAGAAAAGCTTGTGCTTTTTTAAGTGCAGGAATTATTGAACGGGATAGGCATGAATATTGCTTATCCATAAATATATGTGTCTTTTCTATAAGCTTCTCAAGCTGGTTTCGGCAGGCGTAAGACCAGAGGGGTCTTTCTTCTTATAACCCGAATGTACCTGGTCCATAAGTCCTGCAACTCTTACCATAAAAAACTCATCAAGATTAGAGGCAGTGATTGCAAGAAACTTAACTCTCTCCAAAATTGGATTTTCTTTTTCGTGTGCTTCCTCAAGAACTCGATAATTGAAATCCATCCAGCTTAGTTCACGATTATTGAATGGATAGCTATTTTCTTTATCTTTTTCCTTTAGCTTTTTTAATCTTATCTGACACAGCATTCTCCCCTTTATTTTAAAAATGGTGTTTTTACTACAAGTCTTAGTTTTATTCCAAAAACATCTTCAAATAGTGTTGTACACTCGCTAAATGCCCACTTTTCAAGATGAACATTTTTATCTGTTTCAGCATAAACTATAAGCTCGTTTTCTTTAAGCTTTAGGCTTATATTATCGAATTTGCAATTTTGTGATTTATCTAAGGCATTTGCTACGCAAAGTATCGTGCAAAGCTTTGTTACAACAAGACTATTTTTTATGAGAAAGATTTTCGAAAGGCTCTGTTATATCTATCATGTGCATTTCATCAGTACTTGCTGTTGTGGCAATAAGAAGTGATTCTTCTGCAGTAAGTCCATAAAATTCTGTATTTTTCAGAATATCATATGTACCAAGAAGTTTGTGATGTGTATTTATGAATGAACCACTTTCATGCAATATGCAGGCAAGCTCTAAGATAAGTCTGCGTCTGGCATTAAGACCATGAAGTTTCTTGAGTTTATCAAATATAGCAAGAGCATATTTGCATACGGCTTCATAATGTTTGCTATCACAGCCATAATGCTTTTGCTAAAGCTCTTGCGCAAGAGGCCGCATTCTTTGCAACATGCTCTTCATAGCTATTCTTTTCAGATTTAAGCAAAAGCTGTACCATAAGTGCATCAGATATATGAGTATCTACTGCGACAATTTCATTTGCCTTTGTCAGCTTTAAAAGATGTATGTAAAGTGCAGAGGCTGTGTAGAGAAGCTCTGCATCTGCAGCTGTTATATTAAATTTTTTGCACATATCATTAAGTGGCATTTTTCTTAACTGATTATAAAAATTCTCTATTGCTTCAAGCTTTATCCGATAATTTCCATTAGTAGATTCTACACCACATTGTTTCGCAATAGTTCTAACCATTGAGCCAGACAAAACTATATTGTTTATGCCCTTATTGACATTTTCATATACAACCTTATCAAGAACAGAATCTATATATTCGTCAAGAGCGGTATAGTATTCATCAAGAGTTCCATCGTCCATATCAAGAATTTCCATAAGCTTCATTGAACCTATGGAAAAATTTCTTGTATATTCCATAATACCCTTTTTATAAACAGAAAGAGCGATACTTCCTGTTCCGAGATATGAAATGAGTGTATTTGCAAGACTGCTTTCATCAATACCTGAGCGTCTTATGATTTCATTGAAAATTAAGCTTTTTGCTCGGTCAAGGCCGAAGACCTCTATATTTATATCATTTCTGATTTTAAGCTGGTCGATTACAAATTCACGGTTAGTTGCTTCTCTGAAAACAGAAGTCGCAACAGCTTTATACTGTGTAATACCGTATTCGTTCATAATTCTCATGAAGCCATCGAGAACCTTTGAAATTTCCTTAAGGCTTTCAAAGCTGATTTTCTTTGTTACGAAAACCTCGTGACCAAGATTAAGAGGATAGGATAGTGTATCTACAAGCTTTATTTCACCAAGAGAAAGGCTTGCTACCTTCATATTTACAGATTCCGAACCAATAGTTATAACAGCGGCAATATTTTTATTTTCCTTTACATTTTTTCGTTTATTCACAAAAAAGAACCCCTATCTATGGATATAAGCGTTATTGTTTTTATTATATCAGTTCGACAAAATTTCCGCAAGCAAAGCTTAAATATTTTACATAATTTTACAAACTGTTTACTAAGTGGGATATATATATTTTATTAAGCAAATACATAAATAAAAAATGGAGGACAAAGTCCCCCATTTAAAGGTAAGAAAAAGTTAAGGGCGTTGCCCATAAATCCTATGAGGGACTCCGTCCCTCAACCCTGCGAGCCTTTTCAAAGGCTCAAGCGAAACTTTTAATTGTCTAAGATAAGTTTATTAGCTAAGGGGAAGCAAGGATTATTTTTTCTTTCCAAGAATTTCTTTTTCTTATATATGCAAAGGTTTCGTCCTCGCCCTTATCTCTTAACATTATTAAAAGCTTTTCAAGTAAGACTGCTGTTTCCAGGTGAATCATATAGTGGTCTTTTGACCTTGAATAATAATTGTAAGCATCAGCATCGGTATACTTATCGCCATTATAATTTTTGCTTGCGGCAACCCTATCACAGAACATCTCTATAACATATTTTATAGGCATCTTTAGACCTGCCATCTGCTTACCTTTATCAAGCGAATAATCTATCCAATATTCAAGATGATGTTTATTTCTGCCTTTATGATGAAGCCAAGCATAGCTTACACCCTTATCTTCTCTTTCAGCATCGTTTGGACTTCTTGTTCCTTGATAATATTTCACACCTGCCCAAAATTCTGTCGGAGAATATTTTGACATATCATGCAAGAGTCCTTGTTTATATAAGCCAGCCTTAAAGCAATGTTTCATAACAAGCCATTTATGATGATTTATTGTTTTTAAATGCTTAAAAAATTTCATTTTATCACCTATTAAAAATAACATAAAAACGGCACAGCCTACAAGCTATGCCGTTAAAATTTTATTATATTTCTATGATTGATTAAGAGAAGAATGCGATAGCATTAAGTGCTATAACCAAGAGGAAGAATACAATAGCAATTATTCTTGTCCATCTTTCAAGGAAAGAATCGAGTGAGCGTGACTTGTGCTTTGAGTAGAATGTATCTGAACTTCCACCCATAACAGCCCATACCCTGTTGATGTCCCTCTTGAAGCATAATGATAATAACAATCACAACTGCCAAAAAAGAAGAAGAACTGCACCCAAAACGATTTCCCAAATACTCATTGATAATTTCCTCCTAAAATCTATAAACAAAAATAAGTAAATTCATTTCAATAGCTTTATTATTTTATCACAATAGCGAAAATAATGCAAGCACTTTTTTAACTTTTATTTATAAAATTCGGAAGAAAATTCTAATTTTCTTATTTTGTTGCGAGGTTATACATAGCTTCAAAGGCAAATTTGTGCGTGGAGGAAGAATTTTTCTTCGTCCATACTTTCATCAACAGCATGGATATTGCATTCTTCGTTCATAATCGCACCAAATGCAACACCTCTGTTTTGGAGAGTTCTTGCGTAAGTGCCACCACCTGTCGAGAAAAGATTGGCTTCTTCGCCTGTTATAGTCTTATATGCGTCCTTGAGAAGTCCGATAATCGGAGCAGTTTCAGGAACATAAAGCGGAGGATTATTTGCTTTAATCTTAATCTTCAAGCCATCATATGCGGCACGCTGACGAATTTTGAAGATAATATCATCACTATCAGCTGATACTGGGTATCTTATATCGAGAGTAGCTTTCATATAAGTTTCGCCAATATCTACTGTGCCGACATTTACTGTCAAAGCTCCTGATTGTTTATCACTACACTTGATTCCAAGTGAAAAGCCATCTGTTTCAAGACCGACAGCATCATCAAGAAATGCACAAAGACTACCAAGAACTGTTTGACCAAAATTAGCGGCAAGAAGTCTTATAAGATTGGTTGCTGCATTAAAGCCAAGCTCAGGAGTTGAACCATGAGCTGCCTTGCCCTTTGAAATAATCTGCATACCGTCTATCGTGTAGTCAAAATCATAATCGCCAGGCTTTGCATCAGCAAAACGGCGGAGCTGGTGGTCTTCTGTTTCGGAGCAATCTATAAGTGCGTAGGCTTTTGCTGCAACTGCATTGATTGCGTTTCCTGCTTTCATAGCAGTAAGAGTTTTCGCATTGTTTTCATTAGAGTAAACTTCAATTTGGAGGATACCCTTTTCAACATTACAAATTCCGTATTCAAGGTCTGGAGTAAAGCCCATATTCGGAAGTGGCTGTTTTGAGAAATATCTATCCATATCAGCCATACCAACTTCCTCAGAAGCACCAAAAATAGTACGAAGTCTGCGTTTAAATGGAACTCCACTATCCTTTAATGCCTTTAAGCAATAAAGAGCAATTATTGCCGGACCTTTATCATCGGCTATTCCTCTGCCATAAAGTCTGCCATTCTTTCTTGTGAGTGCGAATGGTTCAACACTCCAACCGTCACCGCTTGGTACTACATCAACATGAGAAAGTACAGCGGCTATTTCGTCACCCTTACCATACTCGGCATGACCTGCAATGTCATCAACATTCTCTGTTGTGAGTCCCATTTCTTCCGCTCTCTTGAGAATGAATTTTAATGCCTCAGACGCATCTTCCTGACTTTTTGACGAAACGGACTGTATCTTTAAAAGTTCGTCTAAATCTTTTAAAATATCTTCCTTATAATCAAGAATTTTTTTCACCAAAGCTCATAATATCACCTATCCTTATTTAATATTTTATTCTAAATCAGATTCATTATTTTTGTCTTGAGAACTATTTTCAGGTTCTTTTTCGATTTCTTGTGGAATATTCTCCTCGACCTCTGAATTTGCGTAGCTGGAAATATCTATCTCATCTGTTTCAATATTATCTTCAGAAAGAGCATGTTTTCCCTCTTTTTTTCTTTTTAAGCTTTGTAGGAATAAGCATATAAGCTATAAAAACAACTACGCAAGCACCTGTTACACCTAAACCAAGTGTGAAATTAGGTGTTTTATAATCAAAACGAATTTCACATCTTGTATTAGCAGGAACTCTTACAGCCATAAAGCCAACATTTACCTTTTCAATATCGGTTTGCTTACCATTTACATATGCTGTCCAGCCCTTTGTGTATGGTACGCTAAAGAATACAAGCTCATCACTATCCTTTGTTGTGATGTGGGAAGTAAAGCCACCATTATCAAACTTTGTGTCTGTGCAAGTAAGCTTATTTCTATTCTCGCAATCCTTCTTATATTCTTCTTCGGTATATTCATACTTATAGATATTCTTTGCCTTAGTAAGAATATCACTATATTTTTCAGCTTGCTCATCTGTGAGAACCATAGCTTTGAGCAAGAGCAAGTGACGGTTAGATTCGGAACACTGTTCATACTGCTTTTCTGTAATATATTCATCATAGGTGAAACCATATGGAATATAGCAATCATTTGTATAAACATCAAAAATTATTCTGTTTATTGAGATATGTCCAGTATGGCATCTTTGTTTCCTTTGTGACAACATTTCTGAACTTGCCATTGTAGTTAAAGAGATATTTGCAAGAAAGGAAACTTCTTAAACCGTAATAGTCTGCCTCAGGTCTTGATGCAACTGAACGCTCTACACCGACAGACTCATAAAAATCCATTATAGAACCCGGCACAACGCTCTGGAATGCCTGAATAGTAGGAATCTGCCAGAACATACCCATATTATCCATACAATCATAGAAATCTGAACGAACATCCTTTATGTCGTCAAGTTCTAATCTACTGCCACCATCAATAACATCTGAAATTATAAAATCACTCTTATATTGTCCCTGGTCTTTACCTGTGCCAACAATATAAAGGGAATAACCTGCACAAAAGATTGAGAGCAAAATAGATGTAACCCTCATAAAGTTCTTATTTTTATTTTTCCAGAGATAAAGTACAATAGTTGTAAGAACAAGTCCTATAAGTGCAAACGCAACATAAATCCAGAAGCGTTCAGGATATTCCATTAAACCATAGGTCGTAGTTTCTATACCATTGACCTTCTCTGTCTTTGGCATAAGCCCGATAGCTGCTGCTATACCTACTGTAATTCCGAATGTAAAATTCAGACCATACTTGAAATTTGCTCTTTCACTATCAAGACAAAGTATAGTCGCAAGAACCATAACAAGTGTAAGCATATAATACCATCTTGCATAATATGACGCATTAAACAACTGGAATGCGCTATTTAATATCGGAACTAACGCACAAAGGAAAAGCATTGGAAGCAGATATTTCAACCACTTATACTTTTTCTTTCTAAGCTTCATAAAGCTGAATACGCCAACCATACTGAACATTGGCAGATATGCCGCAACAGAAGCCCATTTTGCATTTGAATCCGGAGTGAAGTTTGGTCTTGCTGGTAAATCTGGCGGGAAGAAGAAGGATTCTATAATATGCATATATCTCTGCTCCCAACCATATAACAAAGCACTCCAACCACTTGGTGAATTTGATATACGAGGATTTTCTGTTATAGTTGCAAGCGTTGGCAAGAAAATAAACGCACTTGCCGCAAAACCAAGTACTGCCTCAAAAATAATTTGAATTAACTTTTTAAAAGTAAATTCAAAATCTCCACAAGCAAGCTTTACTAACCAATAAAGAATCGCAAAAACCGCTTGTCCTGCAAAGAAATAGTAGTTTATAGTACAGCTTAGAAAGGCTGTGATTACAAGTACGCCCTTGCGTCCTGTATACATAATTTCGTCAACCGCTGCAAGAAGCAGTGGAAATGTAATCATTGCTTCGTGAAAATGATTAAAGAATATGTTATAAACTCCAAAGCCTGAAAATGCGTAAAGTATGCCACCTATAACTGCATAGTCTTTATTTTTGACATATCTTTTCAAATATACAAAAGCAGAAAGTGAACAGCAAGCAAATTTCAGAACATACAGTGGCCCCATAAGATGCGGTACAGCTGGACTTGGGAAAAGCATTGTCAGCCAAAAGAACGGACTTGCTATCATATAAAAGCTATATGAACCTACTATATCTGCTCCAAGGTCTGTGGTATTGCTCCAACCAAAATTTCCGTTTTGAATAGAATCATGAATCATCTGATAAAACGGTATCTGCTGAACATTAAAGTCGCCGTAATAAAGAAAATATCCTTTATCCATTATAATAAATGGAAGAAAAAGCACTATTGCTATTATAGCAGGAATTAAAAATGCTTTTAGATAATAATGCCCCTTTTTGTTGCCGAGGAGCGTATTCTGAGGAATGGCGTTTTCCATTTTATCTCTCCTTGTGTTTTTGTTTTATTTATATATAAAAATATCCTAAATTCATAGGATATGCAATAATTTATATAAGGCAATTTTATCACACATACCCATAAAATTCAAGCATATCGAAACAGACTCACAGGGTTTTTGAATGAGCAGACTAAAATGATATAATCAAGTAGAAATGGGCTATATATATAGAAAATAGAAGATACACAAAGTGTTGATTATAATGCTTTTAGAGGTTTATTTGTGGGGCAATATCGTTAAAAGTAGAAATATTTAGTAAGAACAAGAAAGAATGGTTATGATATACACCCCAAAAGTTAAACACTTTTTGGGGTGTGTGGTGTGTATTATTTTAAATGGATATTACTGATAAACAACTCAAACGCTTGATAAAATGTCACAAATTAGTTTTGTTTATAATTTATCTACTCATTCAAATTCCACCGAAAGAAACAAATCAATATTGTCCATTGCCGTATGGTATTTTGACGGCGTGGCATATAGCACTTTGCCAACCATTACTAAGTTTGAAAGCGGGGGAAAATATGTATATTCTGTTATGTTGTTGCCAAAAATCGGATATACCTTCAGCAAGGAAGTCACCGTTACAGTAAACGGAAACACAGTGACAGCAGTTCCCGCCACATACGAAAATCTTAGTTTCACTAATGTAAAAACTATTACGCCGACCGCAATCACTCAAGTGAACATTGAGAGTCTATATAACTATGGTGTAGGCGATTTTCCCAGAAAAACGGCAGAACCGTTTGATGAAGAAGCAGACAAATATGAGATTGCCCACGAATTATGTAAATAAATAGAAAACAGCAATCCTGTTGCGTTCTGGTACTCTGACGAAAACAAATATATTCCATCTATGAAGAAAATCACACAGTTTGAAGAAGTTAAAGACTATATGTATTACATTGAGTTGAGAGCAAAAACTATATACACTTTCGCTGACAACTTGAGTATAAGAAAGCTTTATTGGGAGAAATTCCATATTTCTTGCATATTTCTTAATATGTTTTCCTAAATAGTACAAACTGACTATTGTCCACTTATATTTTTGAATGTATTTCGGATTTCTTGAAGACATTTTTTATTTCTCTTATTACAAAAAGCACCAATCGATTCATTCAACCGATTGGTACTTTATTTTGTTATGTATTAAAAGTTTTATATCTTAGCTTTCATCTGATATAATCTTCATAGAATTCTTCGTCATAGAATTCCTTGACGAAGAATGTACAACAACATCATTCTCAGGCATAATGAAGCTGAGAACATATCCCTTTTCATTATCGTAGCTAAGCATCAGCTCTGCTCCCTCTAACCAAAACGAATAGTCCGTATCGGTTGCTAACATAGAGTAATACAATATAACCTTTTCTCCAGCACAGTATCGGTATTTTGCGTTCGTATACCAAAATTTTTTACCGCAGTAATCAACCTTATACTTCTTTTTAAACAAATACATCACCTCCCTTCTGAATTATGTCACTCAACATTTTTCATAATCTTTATGCCAATCCAAATAAAGAAAATTGTTGCAATTATCAATACAATCATCGCCACTAACAGATTCCATAGTCCAATTAACGCACTTAATGCAGGTGAAACTGCCAAAAGTGCAATCACCTTTGCAAGTTGCATCATATACTTCTTTTTTCATTCTTGAGCTTATGTAATATTATATAATTATTATAACATAAACTTTCAAAAAGTGAATCATAAATATGATATTTTGTTTTAAATCGGATAGTTTCTGTTTTTATGATTTTTTATTTTTGCAAATTACAATAGCAAATTGCGAAAAATATATAACTCCTTATAACCTATACATATTTAACAATATTAAATAACCTATATATTCCTGCCTCTATTTAATATAATCAATGGAAACTCTTATTTCTTATTTTAAAAATTTAAGAATTTAATAATCTTAATATTTTACACCAAATTACCGAAAAAAATATAAAAATTTATACTAATAAGATTATTATATTAAAAATATAAGTACAGTATTTATCAGTGTTTAAAAGGATTTAACAAGTTATAAAATTAAGGGTTGCATTTTGATAAAAAATAATATAAAATCATATGGTAACTCAAGATTATCCAATATATATCTTGTGAAATTTTGAAAATCAGAAAGGATATTTTTTATGAGCAATCCTATTGTTACTTTTACTATGGAAAACGGCGATGTTATTAAGGCTGAGCTTTATCCTGAAATCGCACCAAATACAGTAAATAACTTTATCAGCCTTGTCAACAAGGGATTTTATGATGGACTTATCTTCCATCGTGTCATCAACGGCTTTATGATTCAGGGCGGTTGCCCAGAAGGAACAGGCTTTGGTGGACCTGGTTACAGCATAAAGGGCGAATTTACAATGAACGGATTTAATAATAGCCTTAAACATACTGAAGGCGTTCTTTCCATGGCTCGTTCAGGTAATCCTAATTCTGCTGGCTCACAGTTTTTTATTATGCACAAGAATGCCCCACATCTTGACGGTCAGTATGCTTCATTCGGCAAGGTAATTGATGGTATGGATATCGTAAATAAGATTGCTGAGTGTGATACAGATTTCACAGATAAGCCACTTGTTCCACAGATTATGAAGAATGTAACAATCGATACAATGGGCATCGACTATTCCGAGCCTGAAACTTGCTAATTCAAAATTTATAATTTGAGACTCCTTTTTTTGCTGATTAACTAATAGCAAAAGGAGTTTTTATGATATAAAAAAAACGGCAAGAGCTACAAAAACTCTTGCCGTCATTTTATGATAATTCAGTACTATAAGCTGTTAAAAAGTTATCACTTTTCGTCTTTTTTTTATCCTCAGGCTTCTTTGCATCGCCCATATCACCAAGAAGATTAAAACGGAAAAGTCTTGTTTCATCTTCTGGCTTAGAGCAGATGATGTAAGCATCACTGATTTTTCCGCCCTCAATAAGCTTAGTAAGACCGACGAGCTGACAAAGCTTACTCTTGAGGTTAAGGTGGTCTCCGTCACGAGTTACGAGGAAAACATCTCCCTCACAAGTATCAAGAACCGAAAGGAAGGACTGAACATCAATATTGTGTAATTCGAGCATAGGTGCCATAATAGAATTCCTCCTCTAAAATTATTAACTTAATTTAGATGTAACACTTTTTCTGTTACAAATATATTATAGCACAAAAATCATACTTGTCAATCACAAAGCCCCATACATAATCTTAATTTGTTTAATATTTCAATTCTTGAGAGATATCTACTTCTATTAATTCTGCATAAAACTTCCTATAAATTTTTATGCAAATCTAAGGCTTTTCAGCGATTAAGTCAGTTAGGGAAGTTATTTTTGTTTTCTATGCTGAAATTTCAAAAACCTATAAATTTTATAGATTATTTCAAATTACAAACTAATTATTTTGCTGGGAAGAAGAAATTTACAGTCATATCAAGGTAGTTAAGACCACTATATTCAGGATATTTCTCATTGACCTTTTTCTTCATTTCATCAGCGTTATCACACTCAAGAGCGATTTCCTTTATATTATTAAGATAATCTACCTTAGTTCTGACATCTTTCAAATCTTCTGGTGTATAGTGAGAAGTCAAGACGAGGTCAAATCCCTTGCGAATATAGTAATTAAGCTGAGAAATAATTCCATCTGCGTGTGGGCAACCTGCTACAATAGAGTGGCAGTCATGACCAAGCATATGAGTATAAACACAGTTAATTTCAGGAATTTCTATATCATATGCCTCGGCATTAGATTTAATATTAAGCTTAATGCCAGCAATCTCAAACTCTCCATCTTCGATAAGCCCTGCCTTGCAAACAGATGAATCAAATATCTCACCAAAAGCATTTGTAAAGTTTTTGATAAGACCTGCACCACCTCCGACACTATTATACTCTAATGATGATTTAGTACCATAGGCAGTAACCTCAGGCATAAAGCTTGCACCAGCAGCGTGATAAGCGACCATCTTTCCGACAAGCTCAATGTTATTTTCTTTGATAAAAGCAGTAAGCTCTTCAATGTTATCATAGAAGCAAGGAAGTTCTATGCAAACGCCCTTTCCATTTTTTACAAGAATAAAAAACCTCATCATCTATAAGGTCATTTGTTTTATAAGCATAAAGCTTAACTGCACCAAAATCATATTCGCTAACTACACCCTTGTTTAAAGCAGTTGTCTTACAATTTTCCTTTTTCATATTAAATTACCTCCGTAATAGTTATTTGTGTTGTAACTATCTTTGTTACAATTAGAATATATCACATCATCGTTGTAATGTCAATGGTTACAACTATTTTTTTTAAAAAAAATTTCCGCACCCTCTTGGATACGGAAATCACTTAATTGTCTTCTGTTATAAATTTTTGTGTATCAGAAATTATTTCAGCTAAGGTAATATTTTTCATTTCTTTTTTCCATAGCCCTTTGTACTCTTTCAAGTTTTTCCTCAAGAGCATTATGAATATTTCTACCCACAGGACAATTTGGGTTTCGGATTCTCGTGAAAATGAAAAAAGCTCACCATTATCTACATTCAACAGCATTATAAATATCAAGCAAAGTTATCTCATCAAGAGGCTTTGCAATTTCTGCACCACCACTTCCACGAGCAACATTCACAATTCCTGCGGCTTTAAGTTGTTGCAATATTCTTCTTATTATAACAGGATTAACATTAACACTTCCTGCAAGGAAATCGCTTGTTAGTTTATAGCTATCTTTAAATGTATCTATACAATCTAAAATATGTACAGCTATTGTAAGTCTGCTTGAAATCTGCATAAAAAATCTCCTTATCAAATTTCTTGAAGTAATTATATCACTCACATATATTAAGTGTCAATTTAGCTTTAAAAATAAAAATGCGAACCTCGTTTTGAGATTCGCATTTCTTAATTTTATATATTACTTTAAGCCCGCATAGCCCATAAGATACTCGTCTACATCAGCGGCAGCATCTCTGCCCTCTCTGATAGCCCATACAACAAGAGATTGTCCTCTGTGCATATCTCCCGCTGTGAATACCTTTTCAACATTTGTCTTAAACTTGCCAGCCTCAGTTGCAACATTGCTTCTTGCATTAGTTTCAACGCCAAAAGCATCTGCAATATATCCCTTAGGACCTAAGAAGCCTGCTGCAATAAGTACAAGCTCTGCCTCAAGATATTGCTCTGAGCCTTCAACTGTCTGCATAACATTTCTGCCATTCTCGTCCTTGACGAAATGAACATTAACAATAACAACACCCTTGAGATTACCGCCCTCGTCCTTGACAAATTCCTTAACAGTTGTCTGATAGCGTCTTGGGTCTGAGCCAAATACAGTAATAGCCTCCTGCTGACCGTAGTCTGTCTTGCAGACTCTTGGCCATTCAGGCCAAGGGTTATTCTCTGCTCTGCTATCAGGGAGCTTAGGCATCATTTCAAGCTGAATAACAGACTTACAACCGTGACGGATAGAAGTACCAACACAGTCATTACCTGTATCACCGCCACCGATAATTATAACATTCTTATCTTTTGCAGAAATATAATTTCCGTCCTCAAGATTAGAATTTAAAAGACTTTTTGTTGTTGATGTAAGGAAGTCAACCGCAAAGTAGATTCCGTTTGCATCTCTTCCAGAAACATTTATATCACGAGGATTTCCTGCACCACAAGCAAGAACAACAGCATCGTAATCATTGAGAATTGAATTAGCATCGTAATTTTTTCGCCTACATTTGCGTTTGTTACGAAATTAACTCCCTCTGCCTTCATAAGCTCTATTCGTCTTTCGATAATATGCTTTTCAAGCTTCATATTAGGGATACCATACATAAGAAGTCCGCCAAGACGGTCGTCCTTTTCGTATACAGTAACGCTGTGACCTCTCATATTAAGTTGAGCCGCACAAGCAAGGCCAGAAGGACCTGAACCAATAACAGCAACTCTCTTGCCTGTTCTGACTTTCGGAGGATTAGGCTTAATCATACCAGTTTCAAAAGCGTTTTCGATAATGAAGTTTTCATTTTCCTTAACGCTTACTGGCAAGCCATTAAGTCCACAAGTACAAGCTGCCTCACAAAGTGCAGGACAAACTCTTGAAGTAAACTCCGGAAAGTTATTTGTCATCAAAAGACGATGAGCAGCCGCATCAAATTCACCTGTATATACCAGCTCATTCCACTCTGGGATAAGATTGTTGAGCGGACAGCCCGAAACCATACCCATAATCGGCCTGCCGTTCTGACAAAACGGTACACCGCAGTCCATACATCTTGCAGCCTGCTTCTGTCGTTCTTCAGCCTGCATAGGTGTATGAAATTCGTTAAAATTCTTTATTCTCTCTGAAGGCTCTGAACCTTTGTTATTTTTTCTTTCAAATTCCATAAAACCTGTTGGTTTAGCCATTTTGTCCGCCTCCTTACTTTTTAGTTGTCATATAGAATGCTTCGATTTTTGCTTGCTCAGGGCTCATACCCTTTTTCTTCAAGAACGAAGATAGCCTGCATCATCTTAGCATAATCATTTGGAAGAATCTTCTTAAACTTAGGCAGATAATACTCGAAGTTATCGAGAATTTCCTTGCCCTTAGGAGAACCAGTCGCATCAACATGCTGTTGGATAATATCTCTAAGCTCTGCAATGTCATACTTATCCTTAACACCGCCGATAGAAACAAGCTCCTTATTCATCTTCATATAGAGGTCGGAATCCTCATCAAGAACATAAGCAATACCGCCACTCATACCTGCGGCAAAGTTTTTGCCAGTCTTTCCAAGGATAACAACTCTACCACCAGTCATATATTCACAGCCGTGGTCGCCGACACCCTCAGCAACAGCGATTGCACCAGAGTTTCTTACGCAGAAGCGTTCACCAGCAACACCGCTGATAAATGCCTTACCACTTGTTGCACCATACAGCGCCACATTACCGATAATGATATTTTCATCTCTTTTGAAGTTAGAACCCTTTGGAGGATAAACTTTAAGCTTACCACCAGAAAGACCCTTACCGAAGTAATCGTTGCTATCGCCTTCAAGTTCAAGTGTTAAACCCTTTGGAATAAATGCACCAAAGCTCTGACCACCCGCACCATGACATCTTACAACAAAGAAATCATCATCAAGAGTATTATCGTGATAGCGTTTTGTAATCTCTGAACCAAAAATTGTACCAACTGAACGGTCTGTATTTGTAATATCAATATCAATAGACTTCTTGGTCTTATTTTTAAGAGCAGAACCGAGCTTCTTCATAATAACCTTTTCATCTATTGTCTTTTCAAGCTCAAAATCATACTTATCAGCAGGATTGAATATTCTTGGAACATCTTCTCCAACATAAGGATTACGGAGAATATTTGTCATATCAATCTTGCTTTCCTTAGAGCCACCCTCAGTTTCCTTTACTCTTAGGAGGTCGGAACGACCAACAAGCTCATCAACAGTTCTGATACCAAGCTTAGCCATATACTCTCTGAGTTCCTGTGCGATAAAGTGCATAAAGTTTATGACATATTCAGGCTTGCCCTTAAATCTCTTTCTAAGTTCAGGATTCTGAGTTGCTATACCAACAGGACATGTATCAAGATTACATACTCTCATCATTACGCAGCCCATTGTGACAAGCGGAGCAGTAGCAAAACCAAATTCTTCTGCACCAAGAAGTGCTGCAACGAGAACATCACGACCTGTCATAAGCTTACCATCTGTTTCAATAACAACCTTAGAACGCAAGCCGTTCATAATGAGTGTCTGATGAGTTTCAGCCAAACCAAGCTCCCAAGGAAGACCAGCATTATAGATTGAGTTTCTCGGAGCAGCACCAGTACCGCCGTCATAACCGGAAATCAATACGACTCCTGCGCCTGCCTTAGCAACACCAGCTGCGATTGTACCTACACCTGCCTCAGAAACAAGCTTTACAGAGATTCTTGCATTCTTGTTTGCATTTTTAAGGTCATAGATAAGCTGTGCAAGGTCCTCAATAGAATAAATATCGTGATGTGGCGGCGGAGAAATAAGACCAACACCAGGGGTTGAATGTCTTGTCTTAGCAACCCAAGGATAAACCTTCTTACCAGGAAGATGTCCACCCTCACCAGGCTTAGCACCCTGTGCCATCTTAATCTGAATTTCCTGAGCACTTACAAGATATTCAGAAGTTACGCCGAAACGACCAGAAGCAACCTGCTTAATTGCAGAACAGCGGTTAAGACCGTCCTTACCAATTGTAAGACGCTCAACATCTTCACCGCCCTCGCCAGAGTTAGACTTACCGCCGATAGTATTCATAGCGATAGCCATTGTTTCGTGAGCCTCTTGTGAGATTGAACCGTAAGACATAGCACCAGTTTTAAAGCGGTGGCAAATGCTCTCAACGCTCTCTACTTCATCAATAGAAATTCCACCATCTTCTGGGAAGTTGAAATCGAGCAAGCTTCTGAGATTCATATGTCTGTCTTCTTTGTTGATAGCCTCAGAATACTGCTTAAACATATCATAGTTGCAAGTTCTTGTAGACTCTTGAAGAAGATGTATAGTTTCAGGATTATAGAGATGCTCTTCCTTGCCACTTCTAAGCTTATGACTGCCCGCACTATTTACCTCAAGAAGAACATTAAGTCCAAGTGGGTCATATGCTGCGGAGTGAAGTTTCTCTGAACGCTTGCTTATATCATCAAGAGTAATACCGCCTACACGGCTTACTGTATTTGTGAAGTATTTGTCGATAACCTCTTTAGAGATACCGATAGCCTCAAAAATTTTAGAACCAAGATAAGAACGAATTGTAGAAATACCCATCTTAGAAGCAATCTTTACAATACCGTGAAGAACTGCTGAATTATAGTCATATACAGCCGCATAATAGTCCTTATCCAAAGCACCTGTATCAACAAGATTACGGATAGTTTCCTGTGCGAGATATGGGTTAATAGCACAAGCACCATAACCAAGAAGTGTTGCGAAATGGTGAATTTCGCAAGGCTCTGCACTTTCAAGGAGCATAGAAACAGAGGTTCTCTTCTTTGTAGAAACGAGGTGCTGTTGAAGTGCTGAAACTGCAAGCAATGACGGAATAGCAACATGGTATTCGTCAACGCCTCTATCTGAAAGAATAAGAATATTTGCACCGTCTTTATAAGCTTTATCAGCCTTTAAGAAAAGCTGGTCAATAGCCTTAGCAAGGTTTGTATTCTTATAATATGTTAAAGGAATAACTGCTGGCTTAATTCCTGGAACATTCATATTCTTAATCTTTGAGCATATCAGTGTTTGTCAAGATAGGATTATGAATTTTAAGGACATGACAGTTTTCAGGCTTTTCATCAAGAATATTACCGTCAGAACCGATATAAACGCTTGTATGTAACTATTTCCTCACGAATTGCGTCAAATGGTGGGTTTGTAACCTGTGCAGAAAAGCTGCTTAAAGTAGTTGAAAAGAGGAGCCTTTTCATCAGCAAGTGGAGGAATTGGTACATCTGCACCCATAGCCGCAATAGGCTCTATGCCATTCTTAGCCATAGGAAGAATACTTGTTCTGATTTCTTCATATGTGTAGCCAAAAGCCTTTTGAAGTCTTACAAGCTGTTCATCATCAAAGTGGATAACATTCTTATTAGGAATCTTCAAATCCTTGAGGTGAACGAGGTTGTTATCAAGCCATTCACCATAAGGCTGTCTATGCGAATAGTAGTCCTTAATACCAGTATCGTCAATAAGCTTACCCTTTGTTGTATCAACAAGGAGCATCTTACCAGGACGCAAACGCTCTTTTACAAGAACCTTTTCAGGTGGAATATCTATACAGCCAACCTCTGATGAAAGTACGAGGAAACCGTCTGTTGTAATATAATATCTTGATGGTCTAAGACCGTTTCTATCTAGAACCGCACCAACTATATCGCCATCAGAAAAAGATAATTGATGCAGGACCGTCCCATGGTTCCATCATTGTTGCATAGTATTGATAAAAATCTCTTCTTGTGTTTGAAATTGTCTTGCTGTTTTTCCCAAGGCTCAGGAATTGTAATCATAACTGCAAGCGGAAGCGGGATACCAGCCATCATCATAAATTCAAGAGAGTTATCAAGGCGAGCAGAGTCGGAACCGTTTGTATCAACAATCGGAAAAACCTTATCAATATCGTCCTTGAAAATGTCGCTTGAGATTGAATCTTCTCTTGCGAGCATTCTGTCGGCGTTACCTGTGATAGTATTAATTTCACCATTATGAACGATTATACGGTTTGGGTGAGCCTTCTGCCAGCTTGGATTTGTATTTGTACTAAAACGGCTATGAACAGTCGCAATAGCTGAAGTATACTTTTTCACTCTGAAGGTCATAGAAGAACTGACGAAGTTCTTTAACAAGGAACATACCCTTATAAACGATAGTTCTGCTCGAGAGTGAAACAACATAAGTTTCCTCGTTGCTCTGCTCAAAAACTCTACGAGCAACATAGAGCTTTCTATCAAAAGGGAGACCCTTTTCTACATTTTCAGGACGCTTAACAAAGCCCTGCATAATGTATGGCATACTATCGAGAGCTTTTTGACCGATAACAGAAGGATTTGTAGGAACTTCTCTCCAGCCGAGGAACTCCATACCCTCTTTTTCTATAACAATTTCAAAAAGCTTCATAGCCTGCATTCTTTTTAGGTTATTTTGTGGGAAGAAAAACATTCCGACACCGTAATCTCTTTCTTCACCAATGTCAAAACCAAGCTTAGCTGTTTCGGTCTTAAAGAATTCGTGTGAAATCTGCAAGAGAATACCAACACCGTCACCAGTCTTGCCCTCTGCATCTTTACCAGCTCTGTGTTCGAGAGTTTCAACAATGCTCAAAGCATTATCTACAACCTGACGAGATTTTATACCATTGATATTGACTACGGAACCTATACCGCAGTTATCATGCTCAAAACGAGGGTCATAAAGTCCCTGTTTTGCGAAAGGTTCCTGATTTCTGAAATTATCCATCAGAAGTAATTCTCCTTTACAGTTAATTTATAGGTCAAAAAATGCGTCCACCATTAGAGCCCATTCCCCATTTTGTGTGGAGTGAGCCCAAATTGGTGAACGCCATTATTCCCCAATACTCATTTACTCGTTTAGAATATCATATATATTCTTGTTTGTCAAGCTTTTTATGCAATATTTTTTTATTAAAATTCATAATTTCAGTTAGTATATGATAGTTTTATAAAATTTCAACAATTTTTTTTGCAAGAATTTTTCTTTTTTATTTCAAGTGGCGAACCATTTAATAAGCCTTTAAAGTTCTTCTTGTTGATTCGGTAATTCATTGCTAAAGTCTTAATTTGCGTCAATAAACTGTCTAAGCAAAAAACGATTATGCGTCTTAGAAGCGACAACTCGCCACAAAGTTTTGCTCAAGCTTTTTAAATAAAGCCTGCAGTGTCGAGGAAGGAGTCCCTCGTGGATTTTAAATGTGCAATGCCTTTAAAATTCTTTACACCTTAAATTCGGACTTTGCTCGCACTAAATTACTAATATCGCTGACCAAATAAAATGGCGACGGATAAAATCCGTCGCTCAAAAGTAAGATATGTTAAGGATTTCGGTCTTAAAAACCATCAAAGGCTCAAGTGAAACTACATAAGCTACAAAGGTTTTATTTATTTTTCAACTCTATCTCTGTGACACACTTTAATATTTCCTCTTGTTGCTTCTGTATCTCTGGGTCATTAGAAAGCATTGGTTTTATATCCTTATGCTTTAAAACTCTATCCTTATAATTCTTGGTAATTTTATATACAACTGGTGAAAGTACGATAACACCTATGAGGTTAGGTATCATCATCATTCCATTGAATGTATCAGATATATCCCAAGCAAGTGATGATGTCATAACTGCACCAAAGATAATTATAAAAACAAAGAATATCTTATATGCAAAGGTTGATTTTACACCGAAAAGAAATTCCCACGCCTTTGTGCCATAATGTGACCAGCCAAGAACGGTTGTAAATGCAAAAAGGAAAATAGCAATAGCGATAAACATACTCCCTATATTTATACCACCTATTGAAAATACGCTATCAAATGCTTTTGCAACAAGTGTTGCATCACCTGTTGTTCCCTCTGCAAGCTTGCCTGTATTAAGTTCAATTACTCCCGATGTTAAAATTACAAGTGCTGTCATTGTGCATACGATAATCGTATCAACAAAAACTTCAAATATTCCCCAGAAGCCTTGTCTTGCAGGCTCTTGAACATTAGAATTTGAATTAACCATAACAGATGAACCGAGACCTGCTTCATTTGAGAAAACTCCACGCTTAAAACCAAGTGAAATGACTCCAGAAATGGTCAAACCAACAGCTCCACCCCACGCTGCATTAGGGCTGAATGCAAATTCAAATATGGCAGTAAAAGCATTTCCTATTTGTGAGTAATTAACTCCTATAACTATAAGGGAAGCAACTATAAAGAAACAAACCATAAATGGAACTACTTTTTCAGCAAAAATTGCGATGCGCTTAATTCCACCTATAATAATCAAGCCAGCAATAATCATTATTACCAAGCCAATGATAATCTTATATAAATCAGTGCCAAGAATACTTATATTTGAGAGAGCCTCTATCTTAAATGCACCTTCAAGGTTTGCAACTATCTTATTAATCTGTCCCATATTCCCTATGCCAAACGAAGCAAAAATAGTGAATATTGCAAAAAGTATTGCAAGAACTTTTCCTAAAGTCTTGCAGTTTTTCTTAGCACCAAGCCCGTCACGAAGATAGTACATTGCTCCGCCAGACCATTCTCCATCAGCATTTTTCTTTCTATAATAGATACCAAGCACATTTTCGGAATAGCTGGTCATCATACCTACTATAGCTGCTATCCACATCCAGAATACCGCACCAGGACCGCCAGAAACTATCGCTGATGCAACGCCTGCGATATTTCCTACTCCAACAGTTGCCGCAAGAGCTGTACATAATGCTTGAAACTGTGTAATTGATGCCTTATCATGATGAGAATGTCCTTTTACGCTCTTATGGAACATTTTTCCAATAGTCATTTTCATCCAATGCTTAATATGTGTAATCTGAAAGAATTTATTAACTAAGGTCATTATAATGCCTGTTCCTAAAAGCAAATAAAGACCCATTTTCATCCAGACAAAATCATTTATTATATCATTAATTTCTGAGACATTATCAAAAAAAACTTTTGTCTTGACTGCAACCGCTCAATGTCATTAAAAGCAGGCTCGCCATTGCTAATAAACCAATTTTTTTTCTTCATATTACTCTCCTATTCCAAATTTATGCAAAGCTGTCATAATTAAGGTTTGTTGATGGTTTGCAATAGTACTTATATTTATAAGGAGCAGTACCGCCTGTTGCATTTGCTGTCATTGTTATTGTCTGTCCCTTAGTAATTGTTGTTGCGCTGATTGTTGAATTATTTGTAAGTGCTGTTGAAGCAGAAGCATTAACCTTTACATCAAAGTACTTTGTAGCTGTTTTACCCTTAATTATTAGCGTCAGCAATCTTAACTGCATACTGATAAGTAATTGCTCTTGCAGGCTTATGGCTAAAGCTTGTAGCTGTTGTTGTGCCTGTAAGTGCTGTATATTTTGAGCTGCCCTCTTGCTTGCAATAATATCTATACTTATAAGGAGCAGTACCACCTGTGCATTTGCTGTCATTGTTATTGTCTGGCCCTTAGTAATTGTTGTTGCACTGATTGACCAGTTTGTGATAACTGTACCATCGCCCCATACTGAGGAAACATCAATAGTAATATCCTTGTTTGCCTGAGCAAAGAGTGTAGCAACAATCTTATCTTCTACATCATTCTTGCTATATGTTCTTGAGAATGTGTAACCATTTGAAGAATCATAAGAAGAAATAACCTTGTGCTGACCTGCACCAACTGAAAGGTGGTTATTTCTAAATGTACCAACATTCTGCCAGTGAGAAAGAACATCAGTATCAATAGAATCCCAGTTCATAAAGCCTCTGAATTGATGTCCTGCACCTGGGTCAACATTTGCAAAGCTGCTGTTTACCATAGGTCTGTTTGTTTCATCACCGTAGAAAATCTGAACAGCACCTGGAAGCATGAGGAAGAATGAACCAGCATACTTTCTGTCACCCTTTGCAAGAACTGTATCATGAGAAGAAATGTAGCTCAATACATTGAAGCTATCGTCATTGTTGATAGAGCTTGCGTATCTGCTATATGTGCTTTCAACAGAACCAGCAGATGGAATATTACTGCTATTTACAGCAGGAGCAAACTCAAAGTTAATCATTGAGTCGAAGCCACCATCTGTATAATATGGGCTCTTACCAACCTGATGACCGAAGCATTCACCTGTCATCCAGAAATCAAGGTCGTCAAGCTTCTTTGTTGGATTTTCCTGCTTCCACTCTTTAAGAGCAGCTACGCACTTAGTTTTAAGTGTTTTCCATGCTGAAAGCTCAACATGCTTAGCAGTATCGCAACGGAAACCATCAACACCAAAGTCACGAACCCACTCTGCGAGCCAGTCTGAGAGATAACCTGTAACTGTGTTTGAAGCGCCATATTTGCTTTCTTTAGCGGCATATGTACCCTCTTTAGTCCACTTTGTTTTAAGAAGTTCAGGAAGTCCTACTTTATTGCTTGAACCTGTCTTAAAGTCAGGCAAGCCTGCGAGTGAACCTTCAATTTCGCCACCGCCTTCTTTATAGCCAGGGAGTCCGCAACGAACCCAGTCAGAGCCCCACCATTTGCCCCATAAATCAGCTCCAGCAGTATAGTCAATATAGCTGTGATAATCTGTATTATTAACATTTTGATGTGCATAATAGTATGATTCCCAGCCTGACTTTATAGCACCAAAACCAAACTCGTCCATATCCTTAAGTGTGTTATAACCTGAGTGGTTCATAACAATATCCATAACGATACGGATTCCATGCTCGTGAGCTGTATCAACCAAAGTTTGGAACTCAGCCTTTGTACCGAAGTTTGCATCAGATTCGGTGTAGTCAAGGACATAATAGCCGTGGTATGAGTAGTGAGCGAAACTGTTTCCGTTGCAACCTACGCAATAACCATGAATCTGCTCATATGGAGCAGAAAGCCAAATAGCATTAACACCGAGGTCATTGAAGTAACCGTCATTGATTTTCTTTGTGATACCAGCAAAGTCACCGCCCTGAAAAGCTGCATACTGGTCATAGCTTACTTCATTACCCTCCTCGTCAAGACCTCTGCCGTAGCTATGGTCATTAGATGTGTCACCGTTATAGAAACGGTCTGTAAGTAGGAAGTAAACTGTCGCATTATCCCATGAGAATGGAGTCTCTGTTGAGCTTGCAGTAGTAGAAGCCGCATTTACTTCTGAATTCATTGCAGGAATAGAGCCTGTAACGAAGCTCGTAGCAACCATTGCTAAGGATAAAGCTGCACTGATGATTTTTGCACCAAATTTGCTTTTTTGTGTCATTTTTTTCCTTCTTTCTTAAATCTCGTCAAAATGTTTAATTAACCAAATGCTTATTTAAAGTAAGTTCCACCTCCGTTGTAGTAAAATTTCAATAAAAACTTACTATAACTGCACAATTTTGCGCAGTTCACATATATAATTTAACCTTTTTTATTGCAAATTTAATTCTAAATAAGAAATAAAAGTTAGTTTTTACCTTACAATGCAAATTTCGCTCTTTTAAACAAACAAAATGCAATTTTTTTGGTTAAATATTCTAACGATTTCAAATTTTAACAAAACAACTGTATCTTATAAAAATGCACAAAAAATCCCCTGTCTTTCGACAGAGGATTTCTTATAAGTTATATTAAAAATTAGATAAGCTCTATAATAGCCATCTCAGCTGCGTCGCCACGGCGTGGTCCAAGCTTAGTAATTCTTGTATATCCACCGTTCTTATCAGCATACTTAGGAGCAATCTCCTTAAATAGCTTTTGTGCTACATCTTCCTTTGTGATGAAAGAAAGAACGAGTCTCTTATTGTGAAGATTATCTTCCTTAGCTATTGTAATGAACTTCTCAGCCAAAGAGCTGACCTCTTTAGCACGAGTTACAGTTGTCTCTATCTTGCCGTTCTCAAAGAGGAATGTTACCATTGCTCTGAGCATAGCGGTTCTGTGGGCAGTATCCCTGCCGAGCTTTCTTGTACCTGGCATAGATATTCACTCCTTTACCTTTTGGTTTGGTGATTGAAGAATTATTCTTCCTCGTTTTGTAAACTGAAACCGAGACTTGTCAACTTCTCGACAACCTCTTCAAGCGATTTGCGTCCAAGGTTACGGACCTTCATCATATCGTCCTCAGACTTATTGATAAGGTCTTCGACTGTATTTATTCCAGCACGCTTTAAGCAGTTAAAGGAACGAACCGAAAGGTCGAGCTCCTCTATTGTCATCTCAAGAACCTTTTCCTTGCCCTTATCGTCTTTTTTTTCTACCATAATTTCGGTACTGCTACCCTTATCAGATAGATTTACGAAAAGATTAAGATGCTCTGTGAGAACCTTCGCTGCAAGCGAAACTGCCTCTTGTGCATTTATAACTCCGTTAGTCCAGACGTCGAGCGTTAGCTTGTCATAGTCTGTGATTTGACCTACACGAGTATTCTCGACAGTATAATTAACCTTGAGAACAGGTGTGTAGATAGAATCAACGGGGAGAACTCCGATAACATTTTGTGGCATACTTGCCTTATTTTTCTCGGCAGAAATATATCCACGACCTCTATCAAGAGTAATCTCCATATTGAGTTTAGCTCCCTCGCCGAGTGTGGCAATGTGCATATCAGGGTTGAGTATTTCAACTTCGCTATCACACTTGATTGAATCAGCTGTGACATTGCAAGGACCTTCAGCAGAGATATTAACTACCTTAGGACCGTTGCAATAAAGCTTAGCTATAAGACCCTTCATATTGAGAACGATTTCTGTTACATCCTCTTTAACTCCGGGAATTGTAGAAAATTCGTGGAGCACACCATCAATCTTAATTGATGTTACAGCAACACCTTCGAGAGAAGAAAGAAGAACTCTTCTAAGGCTATTGCCGAGTGTGTTGCCAAAACCTCGCTCGAGAGGCTCGACTACGAACTTACCGAAAGTACCGTCCGTTGTAAGCTCGGCTGTGTCTATTCGTGGCTTTTCTATCTCAATCATTAGCTAACCTCCTTAACAGACAGCGGCATATGCCGCCAAAAAAGTGCATCCTGCAATAATCGACCGGATTACTTGGAGTACAACTCAACGATAAGGTGAGCTTCTACATCATAATCAAGATCTTCAATGTTTGGCATACGAGTTACCTTTGCTGAGAACTCGTCTTTGTTAACCTCAAGCCAAAGTGGAACAATTCTTCCGTTTGTTTCTTCTACATTAGCCTTGAACTTAGGGCTGCTCTTGCTCTTATCTCTGAGGGAGATAACATCGCCAACCTTAATTCTATAAGAAGGAATATCTACTCTCTTACCGTTTACGAGGAAGTGACCGTGATTAACGAGCTGTCTTGCCTCTCTTCTTGTAAGAGCGAGTCCCATTCTGAAAACAACATTATCAAGTCTGGATTCGAGGCAAACGATAAGGTTATTACCTGCCTGACCTTCCATCTTGGTAGCGATTTCAAAGTAGTGATAGAACTGCTTTTCGCCAACGCCATAGATGAACTTCAGCTTCTGCTTCTCTTTGAGCTGGAGTCCGTATTCAGAAACCTTTCTTCTGTTAGCATTAGGATTCATCTTGGATTCCTTATTGATGCCGACAACGGCTGGGCTGATGCCCAAATATCTGCATCTCTTTAAAACTGGATCTCTCTGAACTGCCATTTATCTAAACACCTCCAAATTTTATACTAAACGCGTCTTCTCTTAGGAGGACGGCAACCATTGTGTGGGATTGGAGTAACATCTTTAATCATGCTGACTTCAAGACCTGCTGTCTGAAGAGCACGGATTGCTGCCTCACGACCTGCACCTGGTCCCTTAACATATACTTCAACAGACTTCATGCCATGCTCCATAGCAACCTTAGCTGCTGTTTCTGCAGCTGACTGAGCTGCGAAAGGAGTAGACTTTCTTGAGCCTCTGAAGCCGAGTTCGCCGGCACTTGCCCAAGAAATAGCATTACCCTGTGTATCAGATATAGTAACAATAGTGTTATTGAAGGTTGACTGAATGTGTGCTGCACCCTTTTCGATGTTCTTGCGTTCACGGCGTCTGCGGACGCCTGTCTTCTTAGCACCCTTTTGTACTGCCATCGATTATTCCCTCCTAAGATTATTTCTTCTTGTTCGCCATAGTCTTGCGTGGTCCCTTACGAGTACGAGCGTTTGTCTTTGAACGCTGGCCTCTTACTGGAAGACTCTTGCGGTGACGAACGCCGCGGTAGCAACCGATTTCGATAAGTCTCTTAATATCGAAAGCAATGTCTCGTCTGAGGTCACCCTCAACGCGGCAGTTATGATCGATATACTCACGAAGCTTAGAAATATCGTCCTCTGTGAGGTCTCTGACTCTTGTGTCAGGGTTGATGCCTGTGGCTTCGATAATATTTGTAGCTGTCTTACGGCCGATACCATAGATATATGTGAGGCCGATTTCTATTCTTTTATCTCTGGGTAAGTCAACGCCTGCTATACGCGCCATACTTTTAGCACCTCCATAAATTCCAAAGCGTCAATTAACCCTGACGCTGCTTATGCTTCGGATTTTCGCAGATAACCATAATCTTGCCCTTACGCTTGATTACCTTGCACTTTTCGCAATATTTTTTTAACAGAAGGTCTGACTTTCATTTATATCCTTCCTTTCATGTTAACAATATATATTACTTGCTTCGCCATGTGATGCGACCCTTAGTAAGGTCATATGGCGACATTTCGATTGTAACCTTATCACCGGGAAGTATGCGAATGAAATTCATTCTGAGTTTTCCCGATATATGAGCGTTAATTGTGTGTCCATTAGGAAGTTCTACTACAAACTGAGCGTTTGGCAATGCTTCCTTAACTGTACCTTCGATTTCGATTACATCCTGCTTTGACAATTTAATAACCTCCTCATATCAGTATAAGACAAACCCTTTTCAGAGTGCCTGTTCTTTATCATCGGCATTAAAAGCCGAAAGAAACTTTCTGATTCCACGGTTGGTCTGCATTGAAGCCTCATCAGCAACTGTATTAGTTACTGCAAGGTGTATAAGGTTTTTCTTCTTTGTCTTAAGTGTTCTTCTTTTTCCGTCGCAGATAACTGCAAATTTTGAATCACACTCTAATATAATGAAGAAACCACCCTTATCGTGTCCGCTAAGTGAGCGAACAACCAATCCCTTTTGAAATTCCATAACCACAATCGTCCTTTCTCTCAAGGAAGTGTCATTATAACAGGTCCATCAGAGGTTATTGCGATTGTATGCTCAAAATGAGCCGAAAGGCTTCCGTCTGCTGTGACGGTGGTCCATCTATCGCTGAGAACCTTAACCTCGTGGCTGCCAGCATTTATCATAGGCTCAATGGCTATTGTCATACCAGGTAGAAGGCGTACACCACGCCCTGGTGTGCCGTAATTTGGTACACTTGGATCTTCATGCAGCTTCGCACCTACTCCGTGACCGACGAAATCTCGTACCACCGAGTAACTGCGCGGCTCGACATACCTCTGTACCGCGCTTCCGATATCGCCGATTCTATTACCTGCTATTGCATTTTTGATACCCTCAAAAAGTGCTTCACGGGTTGTATCGAGTAGGGCCTGAGCTTCCTTAGAAATATCACCGCAGGCAAAAAGTCCATGCGTTGTCTCCGTGATAACCCTGAAGGCAAGCACCAACATCTATGCTGACGATATCACCTTGTTTCAAGATTTTACTCTTGCTTGGTATGCCGTGGATGACTACATTATTAACAGATATACACGCACTTGCGGGAAATCCGCCGTAGCCGAGAAACGAAGGGTCGCCCCCTGTTCCTCGATATACTTACGGACAATCCTGTCGATTTCGAGTGTTGAAACACCCGGTTCAACTGCTTCACCAGCCAATCGCAAGGCTTTTTGAGAAACTCTGCCCGCATTACGCATGGCAGAGATTTCACGAGTTGTTTTGAGGACTACCATTTTTAAGCCTCAAGAGCTTCTATAAGAAGTCGAGTTGTATCCTCGATTTCTTCCTGACCCTCAACAACTGTGAGCTTACCTTGCTTCTCATAGTAATCCTTAAGAGGTTCTGTTTCACTATGATAAACATCAAGGCGTGACTTAACTGTGTCAGGATGGTCATCCTTGCGTTGAATAAGGGTGCCTGAGCAAGCGTCGCAAATGCCCTCAACCTTAGGCTTTTTATACTCAAGATGATAGCTTGCACCACACTTTTCGCAGACACGGCGTCCGGACATTCTATTTATTATCTTTTCATCAGGTACTTCAATATCAATTACCTTATCGATAACAATTCCCATCTTATCCAGAGCCTCAGCCTGAGGAATGGTTCTTGGGAAGCCATCGAGAATGAAACCGTCCTTGCAATCGTCCTTGACGATTCTTTCCTTAATGATGCCGATAACAACCTCATCAGGAACAAGAGCTCCGGATTCCATATAGCTCTTAGCCTTAAGACCCATTTCTGTGCCGGTTTTCAACGCCTCACGGATAATGTTACCCGTAGAAATTGCGGGAATATTGTAGCGATTGCAGATAACCTCGGCCTGTGTGCCCTTACCTGCACCTGGTGCTCCGAGAAGTATGATTTTCATAAATGTACTCCTTTCAGGATTCATCAGTCAAGGAAACCCTTATAATGACGCATCATCATCTGTGACTCAAGCTGCTTCAATGTTTCAAGAGCAACACCAACGAGAATGATAACTGATGTACCACCCATCATAAGACTGCTTGTATTCAAGCCTGTAAGCTTTGAATAGAGAAGCGGAACAAGAGCGATAATTGCAAGGAATAATGCACCAATCAAAGTAATCTTTGACAATACCTTGGCAATAAAATCTACAGTTGGCTTACCAGGTCTGATACCTGGAATTGTGCCATTATTCTGACGGAGATTATTGGCCATTTCCACCGGATTATACTGAATTGCAACATAGAAATATGCAAACCCGAGAATGAGCAGGAACTCAAGAGCGATATAAAGCCAACCGCCCATAGAGAAAGCATCAAAGAAGCTTCTCCAGAAACCTGTAATATTCTTTGAGCCGATAAAAAACTCTATCGTGCTTGGAATAGAAAGAATCGAGCTTGCGAAGATTATTGGCATAACACCAGAGAGACCAACCTTAATTGGAAGGTGGCTGCTCTGACCACCGTACATTTACGACCAACAACATGCTTTGCGTATTGGATTGGAATACGGCGTTCTGCTTCGTTCATAAAAACGATAAGCCATACGATTACAAGAGATATAATAACATAAAGTGGAACAAGAATCAAATACTGTGTTTGACCATTTACTCCGAGCATAAAGAAATTATAAAGTCCTGTAAACATATAAGGGATTCTTGCGACGATACCTGCGAAAAGGATAATCGAAATACCGTTGCCGATACCCTTTTGGTTAATTTGTTCACCAAGCCACATCATAAGAGCTGTGCCTGCAGTAAATGTAAGAATGATAGTTGCCGCAGCAAAAAACGCCATAGAAACCATCAGTATATGTTACTATCTTAGAAGCTGAAAGCCACCAGTAGTAAGCACCGCCTTGTATAAGACCAAGGAGAACTGTAACATATCTTGTAATCTTACCTATTTTTCTTTCTGCCTTCTTCGCCTTCCTTAGAAAGACGCTCGAGAGCAGGAATTGCAACAGTCAGAAGCTGGATGATAATTGACGAGTTAATATATGGTGTAACTGACATAGCGAACAATGTTGCGTTAGAGAACGCACCACCTGACATTGTGTCAAGATAAGCGAGCATACCACCATTTTCTGAGAGATTGCCCATAAGTGAGTTCAACGCAGTAATATCAAGAAATGGAACAGGAATAACTGAACCAATTCTAAATATTACGATTATAAAAAAGTGTAAAAAGAATTTTTTGCGAAGATCAGGAATACCCCAGGCGTTTCTGATTGTTTTAAACAA